>Ga0206878_10013_pt2 | contig 63421 bp, 49 predicted proteins | sample Alteio_BWOrgCont_8_FD_152621 | JGI IMG/M metagenome (GOLD analysis project Ga0206878, IMG submission 152621) | Enriched cells from forest soil in Barre Woods Harvard Forest LTER site, Petersham, Massachusetts, United States -... | ecosystem: Environmental > Terrestrial > Soil > Temperate forest >... | reverse complement strand
GCGGAGCAATTTGCTCGTATCCGCGGATTTATTAGCACGGTACGGAAGCAAGGATTTTATGAGGCATGTGAAAATATCGTCGTGGCCATAGAAAGAGAAAAACAAATCAAAGGGTGGTCGCGAAAAAAGAAAGATGATCTGATTAATGCATTGAATCCTGAGTGGGACGATTTATATCGATCGATATGTTAAAGACCCTGCCACTGCAGGGAGATCCCTCGCTTCGCTCGGGATGACGTGGGGAGTTACAAAATATTTTCATTAATCACAAAACACCCACATTTATACTAATATATATATATAGGATATTTAAAGTGACTTATGGTTATATATGAAACTATCAAAAGCTGCGATCGAATTATTGCGTGATAAAGAGAAAATGCTTAATCAATCTTGGTTCATCAATCGCATGAAGGCCGCTGGATATAGTGTGGAAGAGAGAGGGAATTGTTTCGGCATGGCTCACATGTCCATGCTAGCTTTTCTCACTGGAGATATGGAAACATTCAATGCTCGATTATTTGCTATTGATAGAACGCCTGTTAAAGATTTTGAAAATAATTTTGCCAACCTCAGAAATAAACAGAAGCTATTGATTAAAGAAGGTAAAACAGATGCTGCCAAGAAAATGGCCGACTTTATTGTGGACATGCTGGCCTTTTTTGATGGGTTAAGGCTGTATCAAAACACCAGTGATTACAAACATTTGTTTGAGGAACCAGGTAACGTGCTTACTCAAGATGCTGCTAAAGCAATGCAACTGACTCTGCCAATTTCATTGGACTCAAAAGACAACAACCCTGCTCTTATTAGCCAGTATTTTGGAGCTTATAATAGAGACGAATTAAAACAATATATTGCAACCATGGAAAATAATTTAGGCCGAACTTCCTTCGCACTAACCTTAGTCAGTGCTATGCACGCAATTAATCTTAATTATGACGCTAGCACTAAACACTGGTTATTGATTGACCCCGATCGCGTACCCGGAGATGAATATACTGATGCCGGATTATTGGCCGATGCCCTACTTGCAGGATATAGACAAAAAGAAGGACTTGTTATGGAAACACATCTTTATACTACAAATAAAGATGCAAAAAACATACAGGTTGATTTTTTAACCATGAAAAAAACGCCAAAATGGGCTGAGTTACACAACTCATCCAAACTGAATACAGTTTATGAGGATAAGTGGTCTCAATTGTATTATGCTTGCCGTCTAAATGATGCTTTATGGATCCAGGAAAATATCCCACTGGGTCTCGATTTAAATCAGACAACAGCTAAAGGCATAACTGCATTGATGCTGGCAAGTTCATACAATAATATTGCTCTTTTTGATATGTTAATCGAAAAAAAAGCAACTATTGATCAAAAAAATAATCTTGGCCAAACAGCACTGATGTCTGCTCCATGCAGTGGAAACTCATATATTGTTGATCAATTAATCAAAGCTGGAGCCAGTATAAATGCAGTAGATCATCTTGGCCAAACGGCACTGATGATAGCTGCATCCATTGGCCATTCACACATTGTTTATCAGTTAATCAAAGCTGGAGCCAGTATAGATGCAGTAGATAAAAATGGTGAATCAGCACTAATCAAAGCTGCTATGAAAGGGAATTTAGAGGTCATTAAACTATTAATCAATCCTGGTAATATCAATATGAAGGATGGGCATGGGCAAACAGCATTATCCGCCGCATGCTTAGCGAATCAGATTCCTGTCATACAGTTTTTGTTGGATTCATCTGCTATCCTGACTGAAGATACGCTCATCACAGCATATATGAAGGGCAATGCTGACGTCACTGCCCTATTAACCAACAATGGGCGAACTCTAACTGAAAGCATGCTCACCACTGCATGCGCTCAAGGCAAAATTGATGTCATTACCACATTAATCGACAATGGAGTAACTCCAACTGAAAGTATGCTCACTACCGCATGCTCTCAAAGCAAAATCCCTGTCATTACCACATTAATTGATAAGGGTGTAATTCCAACTGAGAACATGCTTACCACAGCATGTTCTCAAGGCCAGGTTGGTGTCATGGCCACATTAATCGACAAGGGGTTAACCCCAACTGAAAACATGCTCACCACGGCATGTTCTCAAGGCCACGTTCATGTCGTCACCACATTAATCGATATGGGGGTCATTCCAACTGAGAACATGCTTATCACAGCATGTTCTCAAGGCCACGCTGGTGTTGTTTTCACATTAATCGATAGAGGGGTAACTCCAACTGAGAACATGCTCACCACAGCATGTTTTCAAGGCCAGGTTCATGTTATTTTCACATTAATCCGCAATGGCGTAACTCCAACGGAGGCTATGCTCAACACGGCATGTTCTCGAGACCAATATGATGTTATTGGGTTATTACTCAGACATGGGGTAACTCCAACGGAAGGTCTACTCACCACAGCATGTTCGCAGCGATTCCCTGTAGAATTAAGAGGAGATAGAGCGTTCATGCTGGCGGCAGTTAAGCAGTACGATTGGGTTGCTCTGCTCGCTTCTGAAACATTGCAAAAGAATAAAGAGTTTATGCTCGAGGTGGTTAAGTTAAATGTCGGTGCTATTAAATTTTTTCCTATGGCCATGAGAGAGGATAAAGAGACCATGCTTGAGGCGTGTAAGCTCAGGCTTAGTTGTCTTGATGCTGCTTCACCTGCATTGACAGGAAATAGAGACTTCATGCTTGAGGCATGCAAGTTCGATGCTGGCGCTATCTGGTATGCTTCACCTGCATTGACAGGAGATAGAGACTTCTTGCTTGAAGCAGTTAGGCAAAATATCGAGGTTCTTAAGTATATTCCTGAAGAACTGAAAGATGATAAAGAGTTCATGCTCATGGCTGAACATGCTGCAGTGACGCACGATGTGGCGCCTGAGCATTTGAAAGAAACATTAAACCCCGTTGAAGTCAGATCACATTTTAAAGGTGAATTATCCAGAATAACCCCACAAAATCTAACAGAAGAACAGTTGCACAAAATTGATGATCACATACAGATTTTGGAATCAGACAACAAGTTGAAAAAACAGTAAGGAACTGCGCAATAATAACTTACACGATTGAGCGCCCTGCCAAAACTTGCAATGCCTGGCGGATCAACTGTTCGCAAGTCTTCTGGCCATCATCTATTTTATTCATTACTTTAACCGCTTCCTGATGTTTATACCCCAATGCTTCCAATGCACTAATCGCTTCATTGGATTGATTCGCGCTGACTGCCTGTTTGGCGTGAGACACCACTCCACCAGGTAGTTGCTGGATGCTGTCTTTCATTTCAACGACCAGACGCTCAGCAGTTTTTTTACCGATGCCGGGTAATTTGATTAACAGGTCGGTATTTTGTTGATTAATGCATTGAATAAACTCGTCAGGACTAATGCTGGATAGAATCGCAATGGCCATTTTGGGGCCAACACCATTGACCTTGATAAGCGCTCGGAATAAAGCTCGCTCCTGTTTATCTTGAAAGCCATACAGCAATAATGCGTCTTCGCGCACAACCGTGTGAATATGTAATCCAATTGTGCCAAGCTGAGCCTCAACTTGAAAAAATGTAGGCAGTGATGTTTCAACGTCATAACCTACGCCATTGACATCCACCACCAGTTTGCCCGGCTGATGTCTGTCAGCAACGCGACCACTAAGCCATCCTATCATCGAACCCGTCTCCTTGTTGCGCGACGCGGACCTGCGACCAGTGGACTATTGCGCATGTGACTATGGCAAATGGCAATCCCCAGCGCGTCCGCCGCGTCACTTTGTGGTGAGCTGTTTAACATCAGCAAACTAACCACCATGTGTTTAACCTGCTCTTTTTGAGCCGCGCCATATCCCACCAGTGATAATTTGACCTCACGAGCAGAATATTCGCAGACCTTCACCCGATGTGATGCACAGGCAACCATGGCCACACCGCGTGCATGCCCCAGTTTCAATGCGGAACTGGGATTTTCATGCATAAATACTTCTTCGATAGCCACCTCGTTGGGACTAAATTTTTCCATTAAGTGGCAAATACCGTTAAAAATCTCCAGCAATCGTTGGCTTAATTCACCCTCTGCTGTGCGAATACAACCACTGTCGATATATTCCAGTTTCCGGTTATTTTCCTTGATAATTCCATAGCCAGTGACACGCGACCCAGGATCAATCCCTAAAATGATGGTCATTATTCCTCTGATTCAACGAGGCACTCGGGAAATTCTGCATTGCTATACACGGCTTGAACATCATCCAAATCCTCCAATGCATCAATAAGTTTTTCCAGACTTTCAGCCGTGTCTTTATCCAAAGCTACCGTTGTTTGCGCTCGCATGGTGATATGTGAGTGTTCAACTTCAATTTTTGAGCTGCTCAATGCAGACAGTACTGCATGATAAGCTTCGACCGGTGTAATTACTTCTATTTGTCCATCTTCAATGGCAACATCGTCAGCACCCGCGTCAATCACTATCTCCATAGCTTCCTCACCCTGTGAGGTGGGTGCTAGCAAAATTTCGCCCTGCTTGTTAAAAAGATATGACACTGAACCGTCTGTGCCCAAATTTCCACCGTATTTGGTAAATGCGTGTCTAACCTCAGATACGGTTCGATTTTTATTATCAGACAGGCAATCCACCAAAATGGCCACGCCACTCGGTCCATACCCTTCATAACACATTTCCACCATATTTGCGCCATCCAGCCCGCCGACGCCGCGTTTAATGGCATTATCAATGGTATCGCGTTTCATATTGGCTTTCAGCGCTTTTGTTATGGCATCGCGTAATCGCGCATTTGCTGACTCATCACCGCCACCAGTGCGCGCTGCTACTGAAATTTCACGAATCAATTTTGTGAAAATTTTCCCACGCTTGGCATCCTGTACGCCTTTACGAAATTTAATATTAGCCCATTTACTGTGACCGGCCATACGAACACCTCATGATTAAATTGGAAAATATGGATCGATTATACAATGCTGTCCAGCGCAAATATACAATGAAATCCTGCCAACCATCTATTGTCATTACACACACAAAAACCCAGCCCAGGCTCAGACCCGGGCTTTCAATTAAGATTGACAATGATAGTGATAAAGAAATCCCATTAGCATCAGATGGTAACTATGCACCATAATGTATCATAACCTTAGAGATTTAGTTACAATGCCACATTTCTTAAAAATGAGCAGTGTTTAATGTTAACCTCAACACGCCAGCGAGGGGTTGAACTCTCCTTCATAATAATAGCCATCTCTCTGCTCATAAAGTTGCTGTGCATTGGCTCAAACGATTTGCTTGTTGAAGAGGCATATTATTGGAATTATTCAGCGCACCTCGACATAGGCTACCTTGACCACCCACCGATGGTAGCTGTGCTCATAAAAATATTCACCACCATTTTTGGCATCAATGAATTTGGCGTTCGCATCGCGTCAATCTTTTGCTGGCTCGCAACAGCCCTGTTTAGCTTCAAATTAACCCAATTAATAAAGCCCGGTGCAGGCAAGTATGCCGTAATGTTATTGGCAATATTACCCTTTTTCTTCCTGCACTCGCTGGTGATTACACCCGACTTACCGTTAATTGTTTGTTGGTCGGCAGCCCTTTATTATTTGTACCGGGCGCAGGTTTTAGACAACGAATCGTCTTGGTATGCCGCCGGGATCTGGCTCGGCCTGGGCGTACTTTCAAAATATAGTATCCTGTTGCTAGGGCCCGCAACCTTGCTTTATCTAGTCATGCTGCCTCATGCGCGAAAATGGTTCTTTCGAAAAGAACCATATGCCTGCTTACTACTAACAACACTTTTATTTACTCCAGTCATATACTGGAATGCAACTCACGAATGGGCCTCGTTTGTATTTCAAAGTACGCGCCGATTGGACGAAGTATCTTCTTTTTCATTTCATCAACTAATGGGGTTGTTTGTTGTGTTTTTAACACCCTTGGGCGTATTGGGGTTTTTAGCGCTATTTAAAAAAAATACACCTGAAATTAACTTGTTTGACTTAAAAACCAGACGTTTTCTGCAAATTTACACCCTTGCTCCACTAGCTGTGTTTTCTTTGTTTAGTTTTAGTCATAGTATTAAATTCAACTGGATTGGACCGTGCATGCTTGCCATCATACCATGGCTTGCAATCCTGATTGACAGAAAACAACCGTCTCTTCGTAATGGCTGGTTCATCACATCAGTTATTTTATTACTTATTTATAGTTGCATGCTTTTTTGTATTGTTTTTGGCATGCCTGACCGTGTAAATCAACAACTCTTCAGTAAATATATTGCGTGGGGTGATTTAACCAAACAAGTTAATGCGATTGCTTTTGATGTTGAAACCCAAATGCACGCAACACCGCTTATTGTGCCCATGGATCAATATAATATAGCCAGTGAGCTGGCATTCTATCAGGCAAAATTTTTAGTCAGGGAACAAATACCTAAAACCTATAAAATAATCGGTAGTGATTTGTTTGGGCATAACAGTTTAATGTATCGCTATTGGTCGCAGGGCGAAGCCGTTGCAGGTAAGCTGGTGCTCTTGATTGATGAAAATCCGGATGAGTTCGAAACGTCGGAAGTCAGATCACGAGTCATTGCAAAATCTGATACGAAAACGCTATGGGCGCATAGTCAGGGACTTGGTGCAGAAATCCGACAGTATTATTACAAAGTGGTGCAGATAAAAGGGATTGACGGTTAGGAACTGCGCAACAATAACTTACACGATTGAACATCCCATCTTGCCGTCATCTGGGCACTCAATCGTGTAAGTTATTATTGCGCAGTTCCTTAGTCCCGCGAACCCCAAACAAGTCGTGAATAAATAAAATAGTTTAACAGTGACCCAAAAATCATACCGGTGACCAGTATGAAATTTTCTTTAATGACTCCGGCACCTATCATTCTTATCCCAATCTGCAGCCAATAACTTTGTAAAAAAACAAAGCCCACAGAGTAAGCTACAAATATAACCAATGACTTTGCCTTGTCAATATGCGATACAGGGGGCCTTTTATTAAACGTAAAATAACTGTTCAAAATAAAATTGTTAATAATAGCCGCTGTTACAGCAATCGCTTGTGAAGAAAACGGTGTGAAATAATGGCGGATCAGGTTGTACACTAAAAACTGCACGGCCATACCAGAAGCGCCAACAAGGCACATTTTCAGATACATTTTCATCTCATGATATCGCAAGATAAACAGGACGCGTAGTGAATCGATGACCGAATTTGCTGGCAGTTTGCTCAAGCCTTTTTGTCTGTCAACAAATTCAATGGGATACTCGCAAATCAAGGCATTGTTTTTATGCAACAACCACAACAGTTCTAATTTATACGCATAATGATTCGATAAAAATTTTTCAGGCAAAACGTCTTGCAAGGCTTGGCGACGTGTGGCTCTAAAACCACTGGTAAAATCTTTATATTCAGATGTAAGCAGCGCTCGTGAGATCCAATTACCCAGTACTGACATTAATTTGCGATGCCAACCCCAATCAGCCGGAATACTTCCTCCTGCTACATATCGACTACCCACCACCACATCACATGTTTTAATTTTCTCAAGCATGGGAGCAATGTATTTGGGTTCGTGAGACAGATCAGCATCAAACTCAAAAACAATATCCGCTGATAATTCATCCAGTGCATAACGCATTGCCTGTAAATAGGCTGAGCCCAAGCCAGATTTTTTTAATTCCGTTTTCAAATGCAAGTTAACATTGCTCGCTACTAAATCGGTCACAATGCGCTGTGTGCCATCTGTTGATGCGCTATCAAATATCAATACATGAATATCTGCATTTGGAATACACCGCGTGGCATTAAACACTGCAGTTAGGGTCTCTTGAATGACTGCGGCTTCATTATAAGTAGGAATTATAATTACCACTTTTGCAATTGTCATGGCTGTAGGGATCTCGGTGTTTGGGCTATATTAACTGAATAATACCATATAAGTATAGAAGGTTTGCGATAATGCATGATTATACTCAAACCTCCTATTAAATCGAGATCTCAATTATTTGGACAAGCTACATGCGTGATTTTGCATGTGGCTTTGTCGAAACTCCAATGTTTGTGCGTAAAACATCAAATTGAGATCAAAAAAAAACCAATCTGTTGACTATTAACCAATCGTTAATCTATAATGCACGAGCTCAGAGTCAAGTTGATATCCATTGTTTATTAATATTTGGAGTAATTATTATGGTATTTGGTCTATTTGCAAAAAAAATTCCGTACGACGCCGTGGCTGGTGCTGAAAAATTCAAAAAAACTGTTCTAAGTCTGGCAGTTAACCCAACAAGAGAAGCGCCATTTAATCTACAAGATCAAAATCACCTGGATATACTCAAGAATTGCACAGCATCAGTCAATCAACATTTGCCTGTTCTACAAAGTCGTGACATACACATTGCTATCGGTTTTGGCGTTGCGGTTGGTGCTTTGATTCTTTCTGCCTTTGTTCCATTCGGTTTAACTATTGCACTGGCCGGTGTCGCGTATGGCGCGTACTTTTTAGGCGGTCGCGATGAGCCGTATAATAAATTCAATGCCGCACTTGAAGAATTGGCGCATTGTTGTGATTGGGCACTCAGCGACATTATGAGTACAGACAAATTCAAAAACGACGATATTAAAGCTATGTTGAAAACACTCGCGCCGCTTGTTACCAAAGAAGATTTGGTAATCATCATGGGTTCTGATGACGAAGCGAACAGAGTAATCAAAGCTCTCGAGGATCTTAGTGCACAAGAACTTCTAGATCATGAAGAGGCGATATCAAACCAAACACCTGCGTCTCCTCTAAATCTGCCAAAACCAGTTCCTTATAAACTAGCAACTAAACATGATATTAATTATAACCTGTATGGGTATAAGCAAGGTGGTTCTTTATTAACATTGGCAAACGTGGCTACTATTTATTTCCAAAAAGCGTTTACATATATATGGAATCTGATTGCTGGAGCTAACAAGACGCCAGACGATGCAAATAATGCTCCACCGGTTACTACTCCAAGGATCTAATCTTGCTCGTAATCGTCCCGAGTGATCAAGGCCGCTGCCTTGATCACTCGCCTCTGTAACTATCAATCAAAACCAACTACGAATAAAATACCTTTACAATAGCCCTCACAATGGCTAAATTACTTTCTTTTTAATATCGAGCAATCATCATGCAAGCCTATAAAAAATATATTTGTGTTATATGTGGATTCATTTACAACGAAGCGGAAGGCTGGCCTGACGACGGCATTGAGGCTGGAACGCTATGGGAAGACGTGCCCGAAAATTGGTTTTGCCCTGATTGTGGTGCGGGTAAAGAAGATTTTGAAATGGTCGAAATCGATTAACTACTCACTCCGCAGCAAGGAACGGCCATATTTGGCGCCCAGATTGGGTTCAGATTTAAACGATTAGATGTCTAAAAAGATGCGCGCATAGTTATTCTATGTAAGCGTCTTTTTAGACATCTAATCGTTTAAACATGAGCGCAAGATGGGATGCTAAATGTAACTTTATTTGTCTAGCCCCCTAAGGACAAGCCCCTACTTTAGTATTACCAGCATTACAATTCCAATCAACAAAATTGTAGGTAATTCATTAAATACTCGATAAAATCCATGTCCTTTAGTGTTGTGATCATGAGCAAATTCTTTAACAAAATGCCCGCAACCCAAATGATATGCCCACAACAAAATAACCAAAGCTAACTTCGCATGCATCCATCCAGCCTTCAGGTAGTAATGTGGATTGTAGGTAAGTAGCCATATGCCAAATACCGTCGTCAAGATAGCCGCGGGCCATGTAATAGCATAATACAGACGTCGCTCCATTACCTTGAAACGGTCAATACTGATTTGATCCTGTGCATCCGCATGATAAACAAATAAACGCGGTAAATAAAACAATCCCGCGAACCACGCTACCATAGCAATGATGTGAAACGCCTTAATAATTAACACGAGGGCTCCTGTTTGATTTTTTTCTGCCGGCGCTTAGGAACTGCGCAATAATAACTTACACGATTGAACATCCCATCTTGCCGTCATCTGGGCGCTCAATCGTGTAAGTTATTATTGCGCAGTTCCTTAGCTTGCTTTAGCAAATTTAGTGACTCAACACCTAACGCGAATCCCATTGCAAAATACAGATAACCTCGTGGCACATGAAAACCAAAGCTGTCAGCTACCAGCATCGTGCCAATCAAAATCAAAAAACTCAAGGCTAACATTTTGATGCTTGGGTGTTTTTCAATAAATTGCCCCACCGGTTCACTAGCATAAACCATCACCAGAATAGCGCAAGTAATAGCCACGGCCATGACAATAAAGTTGTTGGTCACAGCAATGGCCGTTAGCACGCTGTCCAGTGAAAAAATAATATCCATCAACCCAATTTGAATCACAACCCCATGAATAGTTGCTGCAGCAGCACCAAGGATGTTTTTTTGCTCAGCTGGGGTCTCTCCTACTTCATAATGAATTTCCTGAGTGGCCTTGTAAATTAAAAAAGTCCCTCCCGCAAACAGAAAAATATCTCGGACAGAGAATGAAAGCTGACCAACAATCAAAAAAGGCTTGGTTAATTTAACTAGGAAGATAGCAGAAGCAAGCAACATTAATCGAGTAATCCACGCAAATGTAAGCCCCCAATGCCGGGCCCGCTTGCGATCCCCTTTGGGTAATTTCTCCGTCAATATTGATAAAAAAACCAGATTATCAATACCCAAGACAATTTCTAGAATAATCAGGGCTAATACACTTAAAACAATATCCAAAAATTCCATGGCATCCATTCTTAGGACATAAGTTTTAATAACTTCCGTCCTTAATTAAAATTATATTGTCCACAATAATGACTAAAAGGTAAATGGTTCACTTTCCGCTTCACCTTAGCTATAATAAGAAAGCTATCATTTAATCTAAAATCAGGTGAACATAATCATCAACTTAATCAAAAAACTGTTACGTAAAGCCAAGCCTAAGACATTGCCTATTAATTCAGAGGTGGATTTGGCGCATACCATAACTCGCAACCATCATCATGTGTCAAAAACAGATATTAGCCCCAATGCGCTGACGGTATTAAATCGTCTTAACAGCTCCGGTTTTCAAGCTTATTTAGTTGGCGGCAGCGTTCGCGATTTATTGTTACGCAAGGCGCCGAAGGATTTTGATGTGGCAACCAGCGCCACGCCCAATCAAATCAAAAACCTGTTTCGAAATGCGCGCATCATAGGTCGACGCTTTAAACTGGCTCATATTCTCTATCATCGTGAAATTATTGAAGTTGCAACCTTCCGTGGCCATGACGCCGTGGATGAAAGCCAACAAACCAATGACCGAGGCATGCTGATACGCGACAATGTATATGGAACCCTTGAGGAAGATGCCTGGCGACGTGATTTCACCATTAATTCACTCTATTATAATTTAGTCGATGGCTCTATTGTCGACTATACCGGTGGCGTTAAGGATGTAGAACTGCGGATGATCCGCATGATAGGCGATCCAACAACCCGTTATCAGGAAGACCCTGTGCGCATGTTACGCGCCATTCGTTTCAGTGCGAAATTACATTTTGAGATCGCGCCTGAAACAGCTGCCCCAATGAATGATTTGAGCATCCTCATTACCCATATATCCGGATCACGTTTATTTGATGAAATGACTAAACTTTATCAATGTGGTCAAGCTGAACCAGTACAGCGATTGCTGGTAAAATATGGCCTGTTCCACCATCTCTTCCCACAAACGGCACGGCTTCTTGATAGCTCATACCCAGTCAATGCATTGCTAATTAATGCGTTGGAAAGCACCGACACTCGGGTTCGTGATGGTAAACCAGTTACACCAGCCTTTATCTTCGCCGTTATTCTCTGGTTTCCCTTAATGGCGCGCAAGACACAATTTAAACTGGAAGGTATGGATCCACTGCCAGCACTTGAAAAAGCCATGTCACAGGTTATCACCGAACAAAATAAACTGGTTACCATTCCAAAACGTTTCACACAAGTTATGCGCGAGATTTGGCTCATGCAATTTCGTTTTCCAAAACGCTCAGGTCATCGTCCCTATCCCCTATTAGAACATCCACGGTTTCGTGCGGCCTATGATTTTCTCGCGCTAAGAGCCTTGGCTGGTGATGAGTCAATGGAGCTGGCTCAATGGTGGACTACGTTCCAGGATGTCGATGCGGCAGCGCAAGCCGAGATGATTAGTCAACTGGATACGGTGGTAACAGCAGTCCCCAAGCCTCGCAAGCGTCGCAAACCAAAACCCAAACCCGCAGTTACAGATTAAGCATGACGCGTTGTTATTTAGGGTTAGGCAGTAATTTACGTATGCCAAAGCGCCAATTAAGACAAGCCATTTCGGCGCTGCGCAAACTGCCTCGTTCTACCATCACGGCTCAATCCCGCGTTTACTTAAGCAGACCACTTGGTGTGCGCGCTCAACCGACCTATTACAACATGGTTGTTGCCATTCAATCTTCACTACCCGCAAAAAGCCTGTTACGTCATTGTCAATCCATTGAAAATAAACAGCAACGCACACGCAAGGTGCGTTGGGGTGCCAGAACACTGGACATTGACCTATTGCTTTATGGTAATAAATCAATCAACCTTCATGATTTAACCATCCCCCATCAATACATGCTTGAACGCGATTTTGTACTCATCCCACTTTTGGAGGTGGCACCTTTAGCCTGTTTACCCAATGGAAAGTTAGTCAGCTCTTATCTGACTTCATGTAAAACGCATGTAATTCCAATACAGCATTGATATTACCTCACTGCATCAACTACACTAAATATACCTGATTGATAAAAGAGGTATATATGTACACTCATATTTTACATGCCACTGATTTAAGTGAAAACCATTTTCACATGTGCCAACAAGCTGTAGACCTTGCAAAACGCTTTCACGCAAAACTGTATTTACTCCATGTAATCGAACCACCCGCCACCCTGCAACTGGCACAAGGACTTGGATTCGCTGAGTTTGACAACCCGGTTAAGGAAGATGCGCAAGCCGTTATGGCAGTATTATGTGAAGCCTTAAACATTCCACTGGATCAACAGTTTGTTGAAATTGGACCGATCAAAACCCACATTCTCAACAAAGCAAAGGCACTCGACTGTAACCTTATCATCATCGGCAGCCACACCCCCTCAAAACTACCCTCATTTCTTGGCAACACAGCAAGAGAAGTGATTCACGACGCACAATGTGATGTCCTCACACTGAGAACTGACAGATAAAAAACAAAATAAATGGCACCAGGTGAACCTGGCGCCATTCCCAACGGTTAGTACCAACCACCATATGTATAAGAAGAATAACCGGCACTAGTACCGCAAGCACCACATGAATTACCACATGTTTGACAGGCTGGTTTAGGGCATGTATTGCACGACGAGCCGGTTGATACATACGAAACGCCTGAACTGCATGACATCTCATCCATACACCCGCAACCCGCCAACAAGCCGAGTGAACCCACTATAAATATCGAAATTAAGAATTTTTTCATGATAACATCCTTGTGTTGTAGTTGCATTATAATTATATGCAATGAAACAGGAATAATCAAAAAGAATATTTAATGAACATTAATTCTGGCGAGTAAAAATCGATAATCAAGACCAAGTCTTGTCATTTATCAAGAGTTACGGTACTATGCGCCATGCTGTTTTTACTAAGCATATTTCAATTTCGGGGCGTAGCGCAGCCTGGTAGCGTACTAGCATGGGGTGCTAGTGGTCGAAGGTTCAAATCCTTCCGTCCCGACCATATACAGCAAAGGTTTTAGAGTTTTATATTTACTAAAAATTATTCTTGGCTACACATCTGGCTACACTTTTTAAATTGTTAGGCTGTTGTTGAGCCTTAAAAGGTTTTCTCTCAGGTTTGTTTGGCCAAGATCCGCAAAATAGTATCCAGAACCATATCCAGTTGTTTGCTCACATCTTCTGCCAAAAATCTTATTACTTTGTAACCGTTTTCCTGTAGCAATAGATCTTTGCGTCTATCATTACGATAAGCCTCCTTTGATGCAAGATGTTGCATGCCATCAATCTCAACAACAACCCGCTTATCCTGGCATAATAAATCGACTTCCATGCGTCCCAATCCATCAAACGGGATGGATAATTCGTGATTTAACTGAAATCGACTACGGGTTTCAGGCAAGCTTTCCAGTCGATAGAAAAGAAACGCTTCAATGGTGCTTCGAGCACGCTCAATGCCCACCGTGTCAGAGCCATCCTGACGGGCAGCATCTGCGAATAATTGCGCCAGTGATACATCCAGACCATCACGAACCAACCGGCGTATAGAACCAGCATAGTCATTTTTCCAGCTTGGTTCTGCTGGAAGCGTCACATCTGACGGCCATCCCGGATAAGCACTTGCCGGCAATATCATTTTGTACCCGGCTGCTTCGTAAGCTTTGCAACGGCGGTTGAACATACGTTCAAGCATTGGAACGGCAAGATCCGCATAATCATATACTTGTACTTCTTTTTTTGAATCATGCAGTCTATGCAAGCGGCCAATATATTGTGTAATGGTACCTTTCCATGAAATGGGCAGCGTTAAAAATAATGTGTCCAATCTCGCGTCATCAAACCCTTCTCCAATAAATTTACCCGTTGCAAGCAAGACTCGTTCTTCATCAAGCGGAATGGAGTTGAGTTGATTCACCGCAAGCTTCATTTCTTTGGCATTCAGACCACCACGCAGCACAATAAGATGTTGAACTTTTGATATGAGACATTGATACAACAGATCAAGGTGTTCATTGCGCTCAGTTATGATCACAGGTGAGCGACCTCTTTTTAAAGCATGAATAACGTCGTCACAAATCAATTTATTGCGATCATCATCGTTGATAAGCTCACCATTCAAATCTTGAAACTGGATACGTAGATCTTCATCGATTTGTTTCAGTGGGCGAAAACTGGTGGGACGTACAATCACATAATGCTCGAATGGTCGTGCTACCGCTTGTGCTTTTGCATTCACACGATATTGTATGGAACCGCAACGCATGGTGATAATGGGGTGTTGCCCATCTTTTCGCGCAATGGTTGCTGATAAACCGGTGATAAAACGCGCTTTAGCTTGCCGAATGACATCATCAAAACTACGGGAAGGAATGTGGTGGCATTCGTCGACGACAATATGCCCATATTGGTTTATCAGGGATTCTACATCATCATTGCGTATCAGGGTTTGAACCAGTGCAATATCAATCAAACCCGTGATCTTTTTCCGTCCGCCACCAATGCGTCCCATCTTGTTAGTAGGAATCTCAAGAAATGTATGTAATCGTTCGATCCATTGATCCTGCAATTGCTTGGTGTGCACAATTATTAATGTATTCACTTGTCGTTTTGCTATTAACCATGCAGCAATGACCGTTTTTCCAAACGCGGTCGTTGCAGCCAAAACACCGGTTTCTGATTTCATCATGGCATCAACTGCACTTTGTTGCTCAGGCCTTAATTCACCACAAAACTGAACATCGATAGGTTGTCCATCAAACAGCTCATCTTGCAAAGTAGATTTTATTTTTAAACTACGCAGCAATGTGGTTATCTCATCAAGACAGCCTCGCGGCAGACCGACATGATGGGAATAATCACGGGCACAGCCAATGATTCGTGGTTTATCATATACAGGCAGTCGCATCGCTTGGGCTTTATAAAACTCTGGATTTTGAAAAGCCGCCAGGCGAATGAGTCTATTGAGCAGCATTGGGGGTAATTTTTCTTTTTCGATAAAAATTTCATTCCCAACAACCAGGGTTAGTTTTTTTGGCAGGTTTTCAATGTTTGACGGCAGAGGAAGTGGGCGCCATGGCGTCGGATTCTCTTCCTCTGATATATCAAGACGCACGCCCACAACACGCCCTTTGGCTTCAGCCTCCGAAACCCGCCGTTCAATATCATCACGAGGAATTTTTTTAAGGTTAGAAAGGTAAGCCCATTGATCAGGAATGACTTGTAATTGATCATCAACAAAAACACTGTTACCGTCTTTTCTCGATTTTTTCTGTAACGGCAATGCAATTAAATTACCGAAACCGCCTCGTGGCAAAGTGTCTTGATTCGGAAACAACCGATCATAGGAGTCCAAGCCCAGTTGTGGATTATGCTCCATGGTTTCAGTCAAAATATAAGCACCCAGTCTTCGGGCTAAATTCGCCGGGATTGCCTCAGCAAAAAACAACCAAACATGGCCACCATTGCCTGACCGGGAACGTTCAAGAGCCGCGGGCAAATTCATCTGATGGCATGTTTTCATGAACGCTAACGCATCTGTTTCCCAGCTTGTCTTATCAAAATCGGCAGCCAGGAAAAAACACGTGTCATCCAGAAGCAGAGGATAGACACCCATGACGAAATCTTTGCCTTCCGCGTCTTGGCCTTGCAAATGCCAAATTACTACGTCATCAGAAACATGAATAAATTGTCGATTTGGGCAATCCAAACATTTGATTTTGGGTTTTGCACAAACATTTCGAACCCATTCATTGCGACATGCCGGGGCATAGCCTGATTTTTGTGTTTTTCGATTTAGAAAACGTCGCGGATATACATCATCTCGGCCGCGAAACAAGGAGCGGAATAAGGCAATTTTTTCCGGGATTAATGAGTCTTTAGTGATCATTGGATATTATTTCAAGACGTAACTCGTTGAGCGCTGGCTGGAACGGTAGACATTATATTAATCATAAAAAAGTTTCCATAGCCGTGCGAGAAGGAATGCTTATTTTAACTGATTTAAGTTAAAACAACCAACCCTGGAACCAGCGGCGATATTCCTCCCCAACTTTTTTCAAGTTCATTCAGGTTCATTTAATAACACCCATCAAAACCCCATTGACACATTATTTCAACAATTTATCATGGATCAATAACGAGTCATTATGTGTAATTTATTGATATCAGTTGTAATCATTTGATATTGAAAATAAACGTTTATGAAGGGTTTAGTGATGAAATATTTAAAGATTAACCATGAAGAGCTGTCCGCATTAAGTGGATTGCCACATCTTCAACAGCTTCTGTATTTGAGGGGCATTAAACCGTTTGGTGATTACCGAACCGGGGTGGTTGGGTTGATCAGGGGAATAAGTTATCAATCGTTAGCAGAAGAGCTGTATGTTGAACCGTTTGCTTGTGAGTGTTTAGACCCGCTTCCAGATTTTCAATGTTCTCCTCAGCAAGGTCATCTGGCTCGGGCAGGTTATCCAAATCATTACTTGTTCGGTTACTTGATCGGTACTTGTTCGCTTACATCGTTTTAATATCAGATCAAACAATTTACATAGAAAGATAAATACTTGCTTTCTGATCAAGAAAATACTTTGTTTTCTCCCAATTCGGATTTACTTGCTTAAGTAATCGATAAAACTTTTGGCTGTGATTATGCTCGGCAATATGGCATAGCTCATGCAAAATCACATAATCGATACATGAAGTCGGTGCTTTTACAAGATGAATATTGAGTGTTATTTTGCCGTTTGAGGAGCAGCACCCCCATCTGGTTTTCATAAATTTTACGGCCAATGTTGGCCGACTACTCACCCAATGAGTCTCCGACAATAGAACACTCAACCTACGCTCAAATACTTCACGGGCTTTCTGCTCATACCAGGATGAAAGCAATAATTGAGTCTGTGGTTTTTCAGAATTGGTGGTCACCTGCAATTGACCTCTAACGAGTTTTGCATGTGGTATGGCAAAAGGGTTATCTATTACTTTTAAAACAAATCGTCTTCCCAAATAATAGTGAGCCTCCCCACTGATATACTGACGTAGTAAAATTTGTTCCTGCTGATTTTTAAAAATTTGCAGTTTGTTATAAACCCAGCGGGCTCGTTTATTAACGGCAACAACGATTTCATCTGTTGTAGCCGCCGGAGGTGCAAAAACAATAACCTGACAATCCGGGTTAACTTTTATGGTAATCCGATGACTTTCTTGTTTTTTATTGTGAAGCTCAAACGGGATTTGATCTGCTCCATAAGTAATATAAAGATTATTGATATCCATTGATTATCCTTAATCATATTGTGATCAAACCTACACGAACAATTTGAATAATTTGTTCAATAATTCTTTTTGCGTGATCCATTCCGCAGCCAGATTCTTTGCACTCATTAAAAATAATCGGTAATAATTTTTTTCGAATATCCGCTTCTGTATTTTGCTGGTTCAGGGAATGTTCAGCAACAGAAATATTAATGAGCTCATCTATTGAAAAAGCCAACTCAATCCACTTTTTTTGTCCTGTTTCAGTCAATAATGAAAAGGAAATCGGAAGCTCCAGCCGAAATACACCATAATATGCTTGTGCATGACGATTACCTGCAAAATCAACCGGTATTTCTTTTAGCCTTCGATGTGCAACATCTTCTTCAAATTCTTGAAAAAGCAAATATTGTTTTAATGGATGCTCAAATAATTCCTCAGCTTCCTGGATGGCTATTTTAAGAAGCTGGGAAAACGTCTCCTTCGCGTAAGGATCGTCTCTGAGATCTTGTTCTATCATTTTGGCTATTTTGGTCTTGATAATATCGGTTTCATTACGTGTTTTTTCATCGGTCCACTCTTCGGGTCGTTCTTGTTGTCCCATTTTTCGAACTTCATAAACACCAGCCGGCTCTCTGATTTGCACACCCACAACATGCTTGTCCATCAACTTTTTGACTTGCTCTGCATATTTATCGTAAATAATAATTTCCCCAGCATCCAGTTTTGCCATTTGACGCAAGCTGGTATACTGCTTCAATGTTTCTTTGTAATGATTGCGTTGTGCATCAGTAAAACTCTTATCATCAAAAAAGCTGTCCGACTGCAATGCCACCTTCAGACAACTGGAAAATTCACTTAAAGCATCATAAAAATCCTCTCGCACCTTAAGATTTGCATCAATTAGCTCCCCATTTACTTCCTGTATTTTGGGAATAATAACTTGCCTTAACTGCTCAATATCTGATTTATTTTTGACATGTTTGAAAATATTGTGAAGTGCATCATACAGCATGGGAAGACGTTTATACTCACTGGACATTTGACGATAAAGTCCATCAAGATCAGCTATGTCATAACCTTCTTGCGTTCTGGATGCTAAATCCTGGTATTGAGCAATGGTTGTATCCAATTCTTTAAGAATGCCTCTGTAATCAATTAACAAACCAAATTTTTTCTTTTCATGTAATCGATTAACGCGAGCAATGGCCTGTATCAAATTATGTTCTTTTAACTGCTTATCAATATAGAGCACAGTATTACGGGATTCATCAAAACCTGTTAATAGTTTATCGACAACGATAATGAGCTTTAAATCATCATCATCTGCAAATCGATCAATAATCTGTTTTGTATATACTCGCTCCTCTTGATTTCCTACATTGTCCTTCCACCATTTGGTTACTTCAGGGATGCTTGATTCATCAACCTCAGTATTACCCTCTCTCGTATCCGGTGGTGACATCACAACAGCTGATTCAAACAACCCAACTTCATCCAGATATTTTTTATAGCGAATAGCCGACAATTTGCTGTCACAAGCAATTTGCCCTTTTAATCCTTCATCGATATTTTTGGCAAAATGGTGCGCTATATCATGGGCAACAAGGTCAATCCTGTTTTCAGAACGGTAGAGCTCACCTTTCTTCGCATATTTCTTCTTTAAATCAGCACGCTGTTTATCAGTTAACTCTTCGGTAATACGTTCAAACCAGGAATCAATAGCACGATCATTAACCATTAATTCAGGGCGTCTTTCTTCATACAAAAGTGGCGTAACCATTTTATCTTCCACTGCACGCTGCATGGTGTAAGCATGAATGATAGAACCAAATTTGTTGGTTGTTTTATCTTCTTTTAACAATGGAGTTCCGGTAAATGCAATAAAAGCCGCATTGGGCAATGCTTGCTTCATGCGAATATAACTTTCCCCGCCTTGTGAGCGATGCCCTTCATCCACCAACACGACAATATCCCGGCTTGAATTTTTACATTGCGGCAATTTGGCTGCTGTATTGAATTTTTGGATCAAAGAAAAAATAACGCGCTCAGTTCCTTTGCTGACTTGTTCAGCTAATCTTTTGCCAGAAGTTGCTTTTGCATTTATAAACTCCCCAGCCCCTGAAAACTCACCACCAGAATGGAAAGTATTGGATAACTGCCTTTCCAGATCAACGCGATCAGTAACCACTACAATGCGACACTGCTTCAAACTCTCATGCAAGATAAGGGCCCGAGATAAAAATACCATCGTTAACGATTTTCCGGATCCAGTGGTATGCCATATCACACCACCTTCACGCCCCCCATCAGGACGAGGCGTGTTAATTCGTTCAACTAATCGCTGAATACCAAAAAATTGTTGATATCGTGCAACAATTTTCCCCGCTTTCTTGTCAAACAACATAAAGTAACGCGTCATATCGATCAAACGTTGTGGCGATAACAAACTGATAATCAATTTATCTTGACCCGTAACAGCTAATTGTCCTTGAGCAATCAGATTATTAAACCAAACTCTATCAGCCGGATGGCGATGGGTGAACAAATTAGTTTTCTGATTATCAGAAAGTTGTAAATTCTTAATGCAATTAAATGCATCCTCCTCAAACTCTTCTTCACGCCAAGTCGCCCAAAATTTTGCATCTGTTCCTTGAGTGCCATATAAAGCGTCTATCCCATTAATGGATAGCAAAAGCTGGCTGTAGGCAAATAACTGCGGAATTTCACTCAAGCGTTGGTTTCTTAAATGTTGCGAAATGCCTTCTTCAGTGGTGGCGTCCTTTTTACCATCCGGTCTTTTCGCCTCAATAACGACCAACGGCAAGCCATTAACAAAACAAACAATATCAGGACGACGTGTTTCCACACCACTGGCACCCAAAACAGAAAATTCTTCTGTAAAGAAAAAACTGTTATTTTGAATATCATGCCAATCGATCAACGGAATGGTAGGACTTACTTTTTTGCCACCAATAAACTCTGTAACGGTAATACCATACAAAATATGGTTATACAGGCGTTCATTGGCTTTGGTTACTCCTTCATTCAATGCTGGCGTGCTGATTACAGCCACAATTGCATCAATTGATTTATCAGATAATGGGTATTCAGTGCCCGCGTACTTAAACCGTCGTTTTCGTAAAATGTCATACAGTAGTGTTTTCAAGACAACTTCATTGAGTTTATTATCACGCGCTGCAAGAGCTTGCTCTGGAGACAGGAATGTCCATCCCAAATTATTCAGTACAACCAGCGCAGGAATTTTTGCGCTGTATTCTTCCTGGAAACGTGGTAAATGGGTCATAGCTGCTCCTGGCTTCTTAGCCATTGTTTGCCTTTTTCGGTGATAACATAGGCTTGATGGGGATGATTTGAAACTTCAGAATGAAGATATCTGATCAGCCCCTGTTTTTTCATAACTGATAAATGTTTTTTTCTGAGCGAAACAGGGTCTCTTCTAAGTAAATTAGACAATTCATCAGCAGAGAAAGAGCATTCCACTAGAATATGCAATATAATCGGCCATAACTTATTCATTCTAGCTTTTGCGCTTAACTCGTTAATACTTTCTTGTAATTCTTTCAAAAGGTCGGGTCTATTCAAATTTAGGTCGGGTTTATTTGGACTTAGGTCGGGTCTATTTGGATTTAGGTCAGGGCTATTTGAGTTAAAACTAACACCATTTAATAGCAGAGACGTGGCTTGATAGTATGTATTACGTCCAGAGCCTGATTTTTCAATTAAATGGTGCTTTTGACAAAGCTTGCCCAACAATTGACTAGCCTCCAAGGTATCCAGATCAGTTATCGTCCTTAAAGCAGCATTATCAATGGCTCCCATTTCCAGAATAAAAACAAGCGCCTTGGCCTCATCATCATTTAATTTCAAATGACGCCATTGTTGCAACCAAGTCAAATGCTCTTCACTCATCAATTGATGCAATAAAAGGCTAATCTTGAAGGAACGACTGGTGAGGTTAGAAACTAAAATTGGCTTGGTTAAGCCGGTTTCATGCAATAAATGCCTCATGATTTGAAATCCGGTGCCCTTGGTTTCAGCAAATTCCAAATCATATAATACGCTTGCTAAAACAGGGTTTCTTAATACAGAATTCTCCGCATCTGGCTCATCCAGGGGTTTTAGAGAGTAACCAGCGTTATTAATTTCCAGACGATTACGATAACGCACAATCAATGTGGGCTGATGTATGCCGTAATCTCTATGCATAACCGCATTAACCAATGCCTCACGCACCACTTTATAAGGCAAAAAAGGCTGGTCGGAACGCTGTATGGATCCCTCTTCCAATCGAAAATAACGCGGCATATCACTCATGATGATATGCTCCATTTTGGGAATAAGTCGCACCAATGGTTCACGCAGATCGATGGAATACTGAAAACGATTTTCAGGATCCTCCACCCAGCGAATACCCGAAGTGCGGACATAATCCACACGTACAGCAGGCAAATGCGTTCGCAAAGATAATTCTTTGCCAAACAGGAGCAAACCCGCAATATTAGGACGATATTCATTGTCTTGCTTTTTAACAAGACGCAAGGCTTTCAATAATGCAAGATTATCCAGTTTCAATTCTGGTGCATCAGCACGGGCTTTGCCCCTTAATTTTCGATACTGCTCAATGACTGTTTCATCCAAATCATCCAGACAGACATCAGGTAAAATGATTTGCTCATAACTGATACCCGCTTTTGCCATTAAAATAGGTTCAAGTTCTCTTTCATTGCATTCATAATCACCATTTGCCCCACGACGCCAAACCCCGGTTTTACGCTTGTTGTGTTTATCCGGCTTACCAATAAAACGACATGGCTTGGCGCTTGGTTCAAGCTCATGCACCAAAATACCAATAACAGATTTACCGTCTATTTTGGCATGCTTGCATTCAATACGCACCGGATGCTCAAACTGGTTTCGGCAATTGTTTTGCAAATCATTCAGTAACTTGTCTGTATTCTCAACACCACTGGCCCAATAGGTATTATGTTCGGAATCGGGTTCATCAACCCCCAACAGCAACCATCCCCCACCCAAACCAGGTTCATTGGCAAAGGCACAAACAGTTTGCATAACTGAGGGGCCAATTTCACTGGCTCGTTTGGCTTCTATGCGTTGGTGCTCGTCGAGTTGGATGAGCTCATCGAATATTTGTTGGACTGTCCAAATCATTAAACAAGCTCCTGTTCAAGGTTGGCCTCACAAGTTGGATTTAAAAAATCATTAACATCCGAAGGTGTTATTTCCCTATAAACAGAAAAATAGCCTGTTGGTAACGGTGTTTTTGCAAAAGGATTATGAACGAGAATATAATCATTCCGACATTCTTCCCATCGAAGAGGAGTCCCATATTTGTCAGCGTCAGGAAAAAAGACCCATCCACTATGTGAAATCAAAATAGCACTAATATGACTGTATTTATCATCAACAAAATAATATGTATCAATTGGCTTTCCTGAAGCTTGTTTTGGAAAAGATAATTCTTGATCATAATAAATTGCCCCCATATATTGCTGACCGGTCTGATCTCTTATAACAGGTACTTTTCTTGAAGATAACCCAAAAATACAGCTTAAATCTACTTGATAATCAATGGGTTGATTAAAGAATGGTATTTTTGCCATAGAGATAGCAACAATAAATCCGTCATTTTCCTCCATGTGATCCTTATATCCTGATTTTTTGTCATTACCGTAATAGGCATTTTCACCTTTTTCACGAATTGCAGAGCATAATCTTTCTTTGTAAGAAGCCACCGGTGTTTTTCTTGCTATACCTCTAATTTCTTCAAAAGTAACATTCAGGTCTTCACAATTACCCGTTTTTGGCGTAGTTGCTTCAAGATAAAATTTTTGACCATCAATTTCAAAACAAAAATCAGGGCAGCTGACATCTTTAATTTTATGATTAACCAAACCAGATTCATTGCCTAATTGCTGATCAATATAAGAAGCCAGCGTTAATTCCCATATTTGACTGAGAAAATCCATGCCGATTTCTTTTACAAACTTACTATCCAAATACCGTTGATATTGTTCATATTGAGCCTGCCAATATTGTTGGGCAGGCTCATGCCATTTTTCAGTGCCTATTTTTATATGCATGTAAATTTCATCTGTTCCATCATTTTCAAAAAGCTTGACGCGATGTTTTGGCTGAGTTCTATTCATGGTTTTACTCGCAGTTTTCCAGTAAGTAATTGCTGCATTAGTGCTTTTTTTTCTTGTTTCAGGCAATCCAATTTTTGTTGCAAGATTTCGATTTCTTTATCTGAGCCCGAAAGCACTAAAGCAATTTTTTGTTGCTCTTTCACCGAAGGAAGCTTAAATTTTATTTTCATCAATCTGGTGGGGGAAAGATTATAACGGGTAGCTCCTTGTGCGAGCGCAGATATCTCTTTACGTATTTTTGCACTTCTCAAAAAAAACTGAGCAAAAGACGGTAATAGACGCTTAAAATCATATAATCTAAAACCAAAGCAAAAGGAATTCAGGTATGTTTCATTTAAAGTATCTAAAAGAACTGAGGACATGCCAACTTCATGTGGAGTTTCAGATGAGGTTGTAAAAAATATATCGCCATATTTTACTTGGTTCTGTCTTTCACCCGACTCAACGTTAACCAACTCTAATTTTGTAACCTTTATTTTGGAATTATTAAATATATTTACATAAGGTATATAAGATTTACCTCGTTTAAAGTCGTTCTTTGATTTTCCTGATAATCCATTATAAGTAGTCCCCAGTTTTTGCAAAGAATATTCATCCCAATCAGCATTAAACCCATAAAATCGTTTTTTCCCAGTAAGCAACTGCTGCATTAACGCTTTTTTCTGTAGCTCGCTGTTGGCTAATAATTTTTCGGTGTTGCTGATGGCTTTGTCCCATGTGGAGAGGATTTGGATAATTTTTTTTTGTTCGGGAAGTGCTGGAAGTAATAGAACAATATCATTAAGAATCTGTTGGCTGAGATTAGAAATATTTGTTCCACCTCCACTTTTTGATATTTGCTGCTTCATAAATGATGAACGAGCGAGAGAGGCAATGTAATCCGGAAGGGCTTTCTTAATATTTACTCTTCCTCGAATTGTAAAACCAGAAAAAGAAAGCCTTTCATTTACTTGAGGAAAAAACAAGCATCGTCCTATTAGATCTTTGTTTCCATTAGAGCGAACGAATAACAGATCACCGTCCTTTAACAATTCATCATTCTTAATAATGTTAGAGACATTTACTGTTTGCAGATGCCCCATTTCATTTAACTCAGAAAAATCTTTAAAATCACCGACACCAACAATCTTAATTAATTCACCTGAATCTGATTTTTTAAAATTAAGTCCATTTTTAAACTCCATGATCTTCCCGAGATTTGTGGACGTCCATCCATTAGGAACCATATCCAAGCTCCTTCAAATAATTTTCCATTTGAATCTCAAGATCAGCCAACTCCTTTTTCAGTGCCAAACGTTCAGCTCGAACTGACATCAAATCAATTTCTTCTACCTCTTCAAATGTATCAACATATCTTGATATATTGAGGTTATAATCTTTTTCCTTGATCTCATCCATACTCGCCAGATAAGCATATTTATCAACGAATTGTCTTCTTTTATATGTCTCAATAATTTTATTAATATTTTCTATGGACAACTGATTTTGGTTTTTACCCGACTTATATTCTTTCGATGCATCAATAAAAAGCACCTTTTCATCAGACTTTTGTTTTTTAAAAATAAGAATGGCTGCAGGTATTCCGGTACCATAAAACAACTTTTCCGGTAGGCCAATCACCGTATCCAGCAAATTTTCTTCAATCAATTTTTGTCTGATTTTTCCTTCGCTTGAGCCTCTGAATAAAACGCCGTGCGGAACAACAACACCCATTCGACCTGTTTTAGGTTTTAACGTTTCAATCATATGTAAAATAAACGCATAGTCACCTTTGGTTTTTGGTGGCATGCCACGTCGAAACCGGCCATGATGATCGTTTTCTGCTTCCTCACTTCCCCACTTATCGAGAGAAAATGGAGGGTTAGCCGTTACGATATCAAACAACATCAACTGCCCTTTGCTATCGAGCAACTTGGGATTTCTGATCGTATCACCCCATTCAATTTTATGATTGTCTTCACCATGCAAAAACATGTTCATCTTGGCGAGTGACCAGATAGACCCAATCGCCTCTTGTCCAAAAAGTGCGTAATTTTTTTGATGGTGGTTTTCACGAATAAGTCGACCGCACTTCATCAACAACGATCCCGAACCACAAGCAGGATCGCAAATACTCTCACCGGGTTGAGGGTCCAGCAAGGTTGCCATCAAGCTTGAAACTTCAGGGGGAGTATAGAATTCACCCGCCTTTTGTCCGCCACTTGCAGCAAAATGTTTGATGAGGTACTCATAAGCATTACCAATGATATCCAGTTTGCCAACACGTGAAGGACTCAAGTTAAGTTCGGGGTTAGCGAAGTCTTCCAATAAATGTCTTAATATGGTGTTTTTTTGCTTTTCCTCACCCAGTTTATCGGTATTAAAACTGATGTCCTGAAAGACACTTTTAGCGTTATCACGTAATTTGGTTCCGTTTGCGTCTTCAATGGCGTGCAAGCAGATATCAATACGTTCACCATTACCAGGCTCGTGACGTCTTTCCCAAATGTTTTTGAATGTAGCCTGAAACTTGTCTTTTACTGACCCATCATCATTGCGAATGGGAATCTCGGGGATCACAAATCGTTCATTTTTCATCATTTCATGAATCAGTTCGGGTTCATTACCATATTGCTTCTGATATCCATCAAAATGATCCTGCCAGACATCTGAGATGTATTTTAAAAACAACATGGTAAGAATGAAGTCTTTGTAAGTATCTGCACTGATAGTCCCACGGAAAGTATCACACGCTGCCATCAAGGCTTTATTAATAGTGTCTTGATTAACTGCGTTATTGTTTATTGTTTCGCTATGTTGTATATTTACCACGATTTCACTTCCTCTTGTTTTAACTGGATATGACAGATTTCGTTCAGCAGACTTTGCATCAGTTTTTCACCATTGGTGATCATTCTGACTGCCAGCTGCTTCTCTTTGCTGATTGTTTTTGCTAATTCAATGAAGGTTTTTTGTTGTTTCAATGAAGGCAAAACAATTGGTGTGCCTTCCAATACTTGTCTGCGAATACTGGGGGTAGTGCTGCCTTCGGCATTAGCAAGATAATATTTTTGCGCAATTGGTTGATTAACATACCATGCCAAATATTCGGGAAGAATGTTTGGTTGAGTCAATCGAATCACGTAAAACTGTGGAGCAGCTACAATCTGACGTTCGTTAATTTCGCCATCAACCAATGCAGCATAGTTTCGTTGTCCTCGTGCAGCAAACAATATATCTCCACTTCGAAGCCAATTTGTTGATTGGCGCTCTGTTAATCCAGTTTCAATTACCGTTTTCCAATTGATAATATATTCATTATCAATATCTTTCATTTGAACAACATAAATTCCAGTACCTTTGATTTCAGGAATTTTTCCACGAAATGAATGTCCTGCATTTACAGTCGCTATAGAATTTAAATTCACAATATTTCACTTCATGAATAAGGATGTAAAGATTATATTATCAACGGATCTTGCTGTCAATAAAAAAATGCATCATACCGAATGATGCTCTACATAATGGTGGATTTATTCAAAATTTCATTTTGATGTGTTTTAATAAACGTAGCAAAACGCAAAAGTGTCACAAGTGAAATATATGCTTCATCTGCATTAATATCTGAATCATGTCCATGACCTGATTGATCACGCCAAAAATCTATTAAAGAAGTAAATTTATCGTATTGATCTTGAATATAATTTGGTTTTATATCTTTCAACAAAGCGTTTTTCAGATTTCTTCTGCCACTAGTCTGATTATAAAGTTTTAAAGCTTCAACCTGCCCTATTTTTTCAAAAGCCATTGAAAGAAGAATGGATTCACTTGCAGCACCACACATTACACAGCAAGCAAGATAATTTCTGGATTGGAAACATCGCACTGCCTCTTGAGCTCTTCTAAAAAAATTACCTCCATACAACGACTGATACTTATCAAACGTTTGAATAAAAGCATCAGGATATGCAGGAACGATTGATGAATCATCAAATCCTTCAATCCACCTTCTACCATATTCGGTTAGAGAAAATACTCCGCCAACCATTTCACCCAATGGTTGGTTTTGATTAAAAAAGTTTCGACCAAGCTTTAATATTCCTCTCTGACTCAAGTCCCACAAAGCATCTGAAAACATTGATTTATATTTTAGACGCTCATTAACTGGTAAATCAGGTAAACATTGAGAAACAAATTTGTTTAAAATAAAATCGACTTCCATGTCATAAACATCATTTGCAGACAATTGACCGTAATGTTTTCCTTTTTGTATTTCAGTTTTTGTGTGGCGTAAAATGTAACTCTGGATATTATCGATAGAAATTTGCATTTTCTTATTCCCCTGACATCGATCTTAATTTACAAAATAAATTCACCTTCGCCATCTGTTCAACATTACCAACTCCGGTATCAACCAACTCCGAACTATAAACCACCACCGCCAAACACTGCGCCCGCGACACCGCCACATTTATCCGGTTCCGATCAAACAAAAAATCTATCCCGCGTGGGGATTCATTAGCACTACTGGCACACATACTCAAAAACACTATCGGTGCTTCCTGTCCTTGGAATTTATCCACGCTCGCCACTTTAGCCTGTGCACCCAGTACCTGATGCAATTTATTCACCTGATGATTGTACGGTGCAACAAACAACATATCGTCCCAGCCAATACATCGCTCTATACCCTCTTTGGAAATAAATGTTCGACCCAGTAAATCCTTTGCATGTCGAACAATGCATTCAACTTCTTCATCGCTGGCTTGTGTATTTCCTTCGTGATAAACAGGAACTGGTATTATTCCAGCCTCATGATTCAGAACACCGGTATAACCCTCAGGCACCAAAATACGTTGATGATCGTTATCCTCATCTACATCAAGTTTGCCTTCATAAATTGCTTCACTGATAAAACGATTCACCGCTGAATGCATGCGGTAAGTTGTGCCGAGGAATACACCCATGTTTTCCGGGATGGTTGGAGTTGCATGTAGTAAATAATCCAGAATGGATGATCCGCTTTCTTCCGGATGACTGCCTTGGGAGGGTTGACCCAATTGCATTTGATCGCCCATTAAAATGATGTTTTTGGTAGATCTGCTCATGGCGATGAGATTGGCAACACTCACCTGCCCTGCTTCGTCGATAAACAAGTAATCAAATGCCTGTTCCAGATCGGGTCTGGCAAAACCCCACGCAGTAGTGCCGATCACGCAGGCGGGTTGCAGATTACCAGCTATGGACTTTTTATCAATAATTGAAATTCCCAGTTGAGATAACTCTTCATCTGTTTTTTTTGTACATGCAAAATACGCATTGATGTTTTTATTCCTGCAATATTTAGCTGTATTACTCAATAAATGATTGATAGCTTTGTTGCCGTTAGAAGAAATGCCTATGCGTTTGCCAAGTTTTAGGAGTTCTGCAATCACATGTTTGGCAGTAAAGGTTTTACCTGATCCCGGCGGACCCTGAATTGTGAGATAGCTGTTATCCAGATTTATTGCGGCAATTATAATTTGCTTCAAGCGTTCATCGGATGAATGGCTGGGAGCGATGGGGCTACCCGGTAGACATCCTTTTATTCTTGGCGGTTTTCGCATTAAAAAGTCATCAATGGCAGAATGTTTTAATCTACCCTGATTAAATGCTTCTGCCATGCTGGCAATAGCAGCTGGAATTGGATCCGGGTTGATGTATTCGTTCGGGACCAGCGTGATGACATCTTGCAGTGCGTTTCCCGTTTTCAAAACGATGCACCCATCTGACAGGCTTGAATCTTCTTTAACGAAATTAACACTCACATTTTTACCATTATCACGCTGGTGTCCAAGAACAAAATAATCTTTAGCATTAGCTTTGAATTCCTGATTGGGATCAAATCGGTATTCATAAGCCAAATTACTGTCTCTGGGTTTTAGCTTGTATGCTGGTTTATCTGTACGAACACAAAGCGCAAGGCAATCAATATCATCCGTCAACTCTTCATCGCTGGAATCCATTCGATCAAATAATCGCCAAAACATCGGTTTGCTTTCACGACGATGAAACTCAAGAACCCAAGCAAACAGGCTTGTTAGTTTGGCCTGTTCATCCAGTCCCTGACTGTGTAATCGCTCTGCCTTTTCAAGCAGCTTATCTCTTAATTGAATGGCTTCTGTCAGTTGTACATTTTCTTTTAATTCAACGATTTCAGTTTTTCCAGCATAAACAATGTGATGTTTTTGCTGACGTTCGCGCAACCAACTCGTCAGTTCTTGCGTTGAATGACAGTCATCAAGGTTGTAATCGCGTATGGCTTTCAGGGTAGCTGAGGTTTCCCAGGTATCGCCATCCGGGGATTCTTGCCAACGTTCATAGACAACAACAGAATCACCACCAGAACCCACTTCTGTATCTCGTTTACCACGGTATAAATGCTCTACATTTTTTATCGAATAACGCGGCTCACCCAACAGCAATCCGCCTTTGACGATTTTGTACAAATCAATAAATACTTCATTCCGAAGTAAATCATCGACCATGGCTTCGCAAATACCATAACGCCCCATCAGTTTCCGGCAGGCGGCTATTTCATAATTGGCGTAATGATAGATGTGCATGGTGGGGTTTTGTTGCCATCGGTCGTATACCCACTCGATAAAGTCACTGAATGCTGCTTTTTCCTGTTCCTGTGTATGAGCCCAGAAATCTTTATATTGACGTTGTCCATTTTCATCAAAGTACGTTACGCCCCATAAATACTCCAAACCGCCTTCGACAAGAGGGTAGCCTTCAATATCAAAATAAATATCAAGCTGTGATGCTGGTGGGAGTAATGTGAGTCCTGTTTTTTTATGCATCTCATGTGGCAAAATGCGATAAGAAGGCGTTTCTTTCCCGATGCTTTCTTTTTGAATGTTGGCTTGAGCTTTCAAACGGTCAACAACATCCGTGTTCATTCCTTTAACTCGACCTGACTTGGTGTCGATCAAAGCCTGCATAGTATCAATGCCCGCTTTATTCAGCTTTTTAATTTGGCTTTTAGTGATTGTGGCAATCTGGCATAAATGGTCTGCTTCTTTTAACAATGTTTCGGCATAGACAGACCAACGACCCCAACTATTTGAATCAGCAGGGCTTGGACGGTCTTGACTAGAAAAATGTTGGTGTGCTTGTAAAAATCGCGACTTCAAATTTTGATAATAATAAAAATAATCGTTAGTGGAGAACGATGCTCGCTCGCCATTACCAAGAACGACGACAATTTTTTCAGGTCTATTTTCTTGCAAGACTTCGAGCATGTCGGCATAACAACACAGTTGTATGAGAAAATAAGGTTTAACGGTTTTCGCTAATTTGGTATCCCATACTTCATAATGAAAATGGCCAAAACGGCTTTTACCGTCCACCTTCACTAAAAAGTCAGCATATCCTTTAAACGGTGGTACTGAGAGCACAGCTTGATAGATAATATCCGCACCTGATTGCATTGCCGCAAGGGTATCGTTAAGTCCGTTGGCACCTTGTATGATGTGTACAACTTGTAAGCCACTTTCACGGAAGTCATTTAAAATATTTTGTTCATGCTCCAACCCCTTACGCTGTAACAAACCCATCATTTCGTCTTCTTTATCAGATAATGGCAGCATATCAGGGTTGGTTATTGCTAAATGCTCCATCCATGAGGCAAAAGGACTGTCCATATACAAGGTTAGATCAGAAGGTGAATACACCATTTGCCCAGATGCAATATACATAACGTTTTTTCACAGGATTAAATTGGTTAAATTATAACAAATTAGATGACTCTTAAGTAGCTCAAACCTTTGCAACACGGCAATGAAGAATGTGTTCAAGATGTTGTTTTGCCAGTTGATCCGCTTTGGAAAGGCTATTATAGTGGCGTAGTTTTGGATGGCATTTTGCGGGTGTTGATTGGCAGCCAATCACTATAGGGGAGAGAGTATGAAGAGCTCAATAAACGAAATCGTTCTTGCCAATACTGCGGAAAATAAAAAGGTACACCGTTGGCGGCTCTGTCCTATTGGAAAACAATTTCAAGGTTGAGCGATATGATACCAAAACTTGCTCTTCTGGTACTGGGCATATGTGTATTCCCGCTGACAATAAATGCAATGAATGTCAGCTTAAAACAAAAATATCCAAATGCTGTATTAACCGATGATTATGGAATTTTAAATAAAATCGATTTGGATAGCGATTTAGATGGTGTAAAACATCCGCCTAAGTTTTCAAAAAAAAGCAGCGTATTTATTTATTGGCAATGTTTTCCAAGAAACTCGGTAAGAGTTGCTCTTCAAGATCTTGGTTATTCCCCTGAAGATGATGATGAAAGTGATATTAAATACAATGGTGAAAATGAAGCTTCTTTAACCCTTTCTGTTTTAAGTAAAAGCCATATTGTTCATAAATATATTGTGTGGGGTCGATTACCTATCACGCTTGCCGAGAATCGATTTAATCAATACCTTAAACTCTTACAGGATGAGCCATATGTTTGCTTGGCCGGATCATATATGGATAATCAATCTAAGATAAATGAATGGGCTTTTATAAAGATGAAGACCCGCAAAGGATGTGTCGCTTATCACAAAAACGGATGTCATTATGCTTGATCATTGAACTATTCGGAAATTCCGAACAGTTCATTCATATAGCGAAAACATCACTCATCCAGTTTATTATTATGCAATACTTTTTTTCCCGGTAAAAAATTATCTGTTGTTACAACTTTCTTGCCAGTCTGTCTTTCCAGTTCAATGCGCGCTTTTTTGGCAATGCCGCCGCCTTGCCGACCAGCTTCCTTGTTTTGATTCATGCCGGTAGCATTTGTAGCCTCTGCAATGTTTCTGGTAGATAGTTCGGCAAGAGCTGTGAAAATCAGTTCGGCTTCACTCATATGATTGCGCAAATTTTGCGACTTTAGCCCTTTAACTTTCTTGTGATCTTTTACGCTGATTCCTGTCCATTCCTGATGAATAATGTTAGTTAATATGGCAAATTCATTTGACTCATTAATCCCGTGTTCTTGCCAATAATCTGTGAGTTTATTACGGGTTTCCTGTCCCATCATGCGTTGCTGGATCCACTTCTCACTGTAGCCATGCTTTTGCCATGTTTCACGAGCTCTATCCAAAGAACGTGAAGGGTCCGCCATTTCTTGCATACGCTCATAGCCAACTTTAGCAAGCCATAATTTGATGGGCTCGGCCTTTGGACTGGGAACTGCCTGGATTAAACGCAGCAAAACTTCTGCCGTTGCAACATCTGTTAAATATTTTTTACCATCAGCCGCTTCCAGTTTCAGTCGGTTACATTTTGTAACCGACTCACTACCTTCTTTGTTTAATCGATTTTTTAAAACTTTCCAATAGTTTCTTGCGGCTTGATAGTCTGGCTGTTGAATCAAGGCCTGTATTACATCGATTATTGAAAAAAACCAGGTTTCAGTTTTTTCATCATATACCCGCCGAATTTCATAATCTTCAAAAATGGCTGGATTGCTATTCATCTTTTCTCCTTATTGATGGACTTGTTTTAAAATTTCCCTAGTGCCCATAATATTCCCAAATCATAATGACATCGCGGACTCTTGTTACTGCTCCAAATATGCATTGGAAATCAACTTTAATTGCAATCTGCCAATTTCATTTGTTAATCGTTCGCTCTGCGGTCGCACAACCACCCCTTCCCGAATATGATTAGCTCCCTCTACCAGTGAGCTGCCTTCAGCCATTTCTTGTAATGCTTTTAAATTAAAACGTATCCGCATTTGGATGCGGTTCCAAAATAACAGGCACTACTTCAACTTGAAAAATTGACATAATTTATATTTCACATTTTGAACTGTTGCAAATTTTGCAACAGTTGATTTGTTGTCTAATCGAAAGTATCTATAACTAGCTGAAATCACTGCTTCCAGGTTAAAACATTCTACGTTCCGTCGCACATCCAGAAGGCCTTCACTTTGAACTGTTTCCAAAATAGAAATAGTTGAATAATGATTGTAGATCTATAGCCTTATTCCTGTTAAGTTGTTTCCAAAATGGAAATAACTGATTTTTTCTCAAACGCCGTTGAATTGTATATATTCTCCAGGCAATTCGATATAGGTACTTGTTTGCCATTGGCATTAATTGACAAATTGATTGTCTCGAAGTGATTTAACCCGATAACCAACAAAAATAATGACATCGAGATTATAAAAGCTACTCGGCTTCGTAGTAAATTCGGAATTTCCGAATTTACTCATCACTTGGCTTTCGATTATCCACCAATAAACTATCCAAATGCTGCCCCCACTGATTTAATGCATCTTTACGCTGTGGCAGCATTTCATTTTTATTATAAGTAGCCATGATCTTGGGCATTTTATGCCCCAAGCACTTTTCAATCACGACAGGATCAACATGCAATGCTTCTCCCAATTGCGTTGCATATGTCCTGCGCAGATCGTGCGCTGTCCAATAAGGTATGCCAACGCGATCTTGAATGCGGCTGATTGCTTTTGAAATGGCCTTTTCTGAAAGAGGTGAAAGCGTGTCACTACCGGTGATGACGTAGGATGTACAGCAAAACTCAATAATCACTATTTTTCATTGGGTTGCTGCGCGTTTTGATATTGATTGATATTAAATGAAAACAAATCATCCTAGTATTGGGTGCTAGTGGTCTAAGGTTCGAATCCTTCCGTCCCGACCATATACAGCAAGGGCTTCAGCGAAATCCAAATTCTGCAAAAAATTATCGGGGTACACTTTGGGGTACACTTAAGAGAAGAGTTGAACGTCATGTTTAAAAATCCGGTAATTTTCGACATATTATCAGTATATGTTTATACCATCGACATATCTATATTTTATGTCGATAAAATTGACTTTTTTCGACATATTACCAGTACATGTTTATACCATCGACATATCCATATTTAGTGATTCCCAATTGTCTTGCTCGCGGTCATTTAGATTGACTGGTAATGATGGCATTGCAGTTATGACAACCTGCCTGTAATCTGTCGCGAATCGCGCCAGCTTGGATTGTAGTAATTTAAATAATTCAGCTTCGACATGGAGCAGTCGTTCAACGTGTGCATGAGCCAGTTTACGGCGTAGTTTCAGGACAATTGCCCTGTCCATGATGGTATTGGGTAAAATGTATGAATTCGGTGTTGTCTTGTCATTATTGCTCATGTTAAACAGCGCCCAAGTTATCATTGATCCACTGATTAATCACATCGGCGCGCCATGCCAATACCGTACCGTTTAGTTTGGTTGGAGTGGGGAATAACTGTTTTTTGTTCAAATTCCGAGGAATTGTATTTATTCCCCAAACAATTCGATATAGAGGGCGATATCAATTGCTCTATAAACTCACACCAACTAATTAATGCTTCTCGACAATGTATTTTTTACCTATCGAGGAAAAGTGGTACCGTGCTGGTGGTGCAGGATTTCGGGTTACAGCTTATGCGCAGACCATACAGGATATGGAGGTTGCACTAGGATCTAAATCAAAGGCAGAGGTTTCTGATGATAACTTTAATACCCTTATCATGCTGCGTGTAAAAAATGAGGACACGGCTAATTTATTGGTTAAGGTTCTGCCTCAGGTCGGTGTGGTTGGATATACTCAAGTATCCACGGTATGTGATACCCCGCATGGAGAAGACCGTGTTTATTTTAATACTACAAATGAGGATCGTGTGCAGACTACTTCTGTGCCTATGATTGGGGTGGATGATATTGTTGCCTTGCCGAAAGGGCAGGCGTTTGTTTTGGTAAATGGGGGGGAGGTTTATAAGATTAGGATTCCGTTGCCGAAAAATGACTAAGAATAGTGCAGCGACACATCGGATTGATGGAGCCGTAAAAATTTCCTTGCGTATTAGGATAGATTGACGCCAAATGAGCATCCCTGAATGCGAGCCATTTCCGTTGATCTTCGATAAACTTTGAAACGAATATTTCATCACCTTTGTACTGAATTAAAATTTTTTGATATGATTGATTTAATTCAGAATCAATCTTTTTAAATTCAGCACATGTATCTGTATTCAACTCTGATTGGGTTTGTGAAAAAACGATATTATTTTGACTCAATATTCCTAGTAAAAAAATATACAGATATACTAGGGTCTGTTGACATTTCAGATCTCGACGTCCCGCGGACAAGCCGCAGGGCGTCGGGCTTCGACAGGGCAAATGTCAACAGCCCCTGGTACTCTTTCAAAAAGGAATATGTTCATGATAAAACGGATTTTCGTCACTTTGTTTTTAACAACTTTGTTACTGATGGAATCAGTCGCTATTGCTGGAAGTGGTTTACTGTTTAATGTTGTGGCTACTGGCACGCCTGCCAATGTGAATGTCACGTTATGTTTAAATGGACTAGGGCCGCTCAGTTGTCAAAATTATACTGTTTCGGCGTTAACCTTAACAATCAGTCCTACTATCCCGAATCATGTTTACCCCGTCATTGGAATTAAAATCAATACCCCTGGATATGCCTTCAGTACGTTTGGATTGGATTGTAAGTCAGGCGCCGTGGGGTATTGCCTATTTTCCGCCAGCCAAAACCAAGCTAAAACTGTTTCTATAGTGACGCAGACGACGCAAGCGCCTCAAGCCACATTAGCAGCGAGTGCTACTCCATCTAGTATTGTGGATGGAGAAACAGCTGCTTTATCAACAACAGGTGGTTCAGGCACCGGAGTGGTTACCTATGCCGTTATATCAGGCTCAAGCAATTGCTCTATTAGTGGTTCAACTTTAACAGGAACGAGTGTTGGTAGTTGTGCGGTGACAGCAACCAAAGCAGCTGATGCAAATTATTCAGCGACCACATCCTCGCCTATTACAGTGACTGTGACTGTGGCGATGCCAGTTGTATCGGTAGGGTTTGATAACAATCACGCGCCATTGAGCTATACATCTACAAACAGTGGTGTTGCTTGGGCGCTTAGTACTACGCAACCGCCTGTTGATGGCTCAGGAGCTGGCATTCTTCATGGCGTAGCATGCTCTGGTGATGGTGCTACTTGTACTACGGTAGGATTTGATAACAATACTGTGCCATTGAGCTACACATCGACAAACAGTGGTGTTGCTTGGGCGCTTAGTACCACGCAACCTCCTGTTAATGGCACAGGAGGTGGCTATTTAAATGGCGTCGCATGCTCTAGTGATGGCGCTACTTGTACTGCGATAGGGAGTGATAGCAGTACGGCGCCGTTGAGCTACACATCGACAAATGGTGGTGTTGCCTGGGCACTTAGTACCACGCAACCGCCTGTTAATAGCTCAGGAGGTGGCTATTTAAATGGCGTGGCATGCTCTGGTGATGGGGCTACTTGTACTGCGGTAGGATTTGATAACAATACGGTGCCGTTGAGCTATACATCTACAAACAGTGGTGTTGCTTGGGCGCTTAGTACTACGCAACCACCTGTTAATAGCTCAGGAGGCGGCTCTCTCTATGGTGTGGTATGCTCTAGTGATGGAGCTATTTGTACAGCAGTAGGGTTTGATAACAATGACGCGCCATTGAGCTACACATCTACAAATGGTGGTATTGATTGGGCGCTTAGTACCACGCAACCGCCTGATAATGGCTCAGGAACTGGCCATCTCTTTGGTGTGGCATGCTCTAGTGATGGGGCTATTTGTACTGCGGTAGGGTTCGATTTGACTAATACGCCGTTGAGCTATACATCGACAAACAGTGGTGTTACTTGGGCGCTTAGTACCACGCAACCGCCTGATAATGGCACAGGAGGTGGCTTTCTCAATGACGTGGTATGCTCTAGTGATGGTACTACTTGTGTTGCGGTAGGGTCTGATAACAATAGCGCACCGTTGAGCTATACATCTACAAATGGTGGTATTGCTTGGGCGCTTAGTACTACACAACCGCCTGTTAATGACTCAGGAGGTGGCGCTCTTACTGGCGTGGCTTAAAGTTAAGAAGTAAATAATGACCAGAGCGATATCGAACAATACTGGCTGATATCCACTCACTTTATACTTCAGCACTCTCATCTCCTTTCAATCGCTAAATCAAGATGTTAGTTAGACTAACTTGATTAAATGGGGTAAACCCAACTATAAGGAAACACTCATGGGAAATTGTCTATTTATAAACAGCCCAACACGAAATATTGCAAAAGAGATCATGGCTGTATTGCGAGAAGGTTTAGAGCAAGTGGCTATCGAAACAACACGGGATAATTGGTATCCAAAAGATAATCGTCCAGTAATTAAGAGAATATACAAAAAAATAGAGGATGAGTTAGATGCTTTAATCCGTCATGGGTTCGTAAAGGCCAACTGTAACCCCCGGGATGTGAATGAACAGTTAAGACACTTGATTGCTTACGAAGCAGGCAATGTAATCATGTTCTGTATATTGCAGACCAGGATAACATTAGGAACCAGATTAGCCACAATAGCCGCATTTAACAACAATCAACCTGTATGATTAATGTTACCAATTGAATTGTTAATAACTTCGCTGTACGGATATGCATCAATTCGATATTAGTTTACCACTAAAATATGTAATTCATTGAATATAAAGTCTTTTTTGACGAATATGTTGATTTTATGGCTATCAGACTTACCCACAAAATCTGTGGATAAGTCTGTGTTTAAGATGTATAGGGGCTAGAAAAAACAATGAATTACACACTTGACCGATAACCCTACAATTAGTCCTCTCCAACATAGTGAACAGAGCAACCGAGTTGTCAACAGCCCCTAGAAGCGGATCAAACATAATCACAATATTTTTACGATTATGTTTTAACTTCTCTATATTTACTCAAGTAGAATCAAGTGCTACAGAACCTTGAGCTTCTAGTCCAATTTTGTGCCATGCATTGTAATTTTTGCTGTCATTAATTTTGAAACAGGGCAATTCTCTTTTGCATGATTTGCTATTTGTTGAAGTTTAGCCTCTTCAATGCCAGAAATTTGGGTTTCCACTTCCAAATGAATCATCGGAATAGAGAAGCCATCGCTGGATTTTTCTAAAGTAACCGTTGCTGTGGTATGAATACTTTTAGGATTGAAGCCATTCTTTTCTAATTCCACAGCAAATGCCATTGAAAAACATCCTGCATGTGCCGCTGCTATCAATTCCTCTGGATTTGTTCCTTGGCCTTTTTCAAACCGCGTTTTAAATGAATAAGGAATATGTTCGAGCGCACCGCTCTCCGTTGAAACAGTTCCACTACCATCTTTCAACCCACCTTTCCATTCTGCTGATCCTTTACGTTCCATTTTAACTCCTGTTAGTTTACTTATTAAGTTCACAATGTCACCATATGATAGTGATGGGGCTAACGAATTCTATACGCTTGGCGTTTTGAAAGAAATAGACAGTTTAAAGAAACCCAAATCGCAATCGATAAAAAGGAATGAATCATGACATTAACCCTCGCGAAACAACACACGGCACCCGTCGATCTAACTAACAAAAAATCATGGACTCTGTCCAAACGCCAGTTATGTGATCTGGAATGCTTGATCAACGGCGCATATGCTCCTTTAACAGGTTTCCTTGACACAACTGATTATGCGTCAGTATGTCAAAACATGCGACTCGCCAATGGTGCGCTATGGCCTATGCCGATTACTCTCGATGTATCTGAACAATTTGCCACCCAACTAAACATGGGTGAACAAATTATCTTGGCTGATGATGAAAATACCCCTTTGGCCTTGTTAACGGTTACGTCCAATTGGCAGCCCGATAAAACCCATGAAGCGCACTGTGTTTTTGGTACAACGGATATAAAACACCCCGCAGTTCAATATCTTCAAGAGCAAGCAGGCACGTGGTATTTAGGTGGGAAAATCACGGCATTATCAGCCATCACACACTATGATTTCACGGAGTATCGGCATACACCGGCTCAGCTTAAACAATTATTTAAACTCTATGGATGGACTAAAGTCATCGCGTTTCAAACCAGAAACCCAATCCACAGAGCTCATTATGAATTAACCTTGCGCGCGGCCAAAGCAGTTAATGCACAATTATTGATTCATCCCGTGGTTGGCATGACCAAACCCGGTGATGTCGATCATGTGACGCGAGTGAAGTGCTATGAACAAGTTCTGGAAAAATATCCAAAACACAGTGCCATGTTAAGTTTGTTGCCTCTGGCCATGCGCATGGGAGGTCCAAGAGAAGCCGTTTGGCATGCGATCATTCGTAAAAATTACGGGGTAACGCACTTTATCGTTGGGCGTGATCATGCAGGCCCAGGTTTGAACAGCCAAGGTGTTTCTTTTTATCCACCTTATGCGGCTCAAGACATGTTGCTTGGCCATGCGGCGGAAATTGGCATTGAAATTATGCCGTTTCCAGCCATTGTCTATGTTAAAGAAAAAGCCTCATTTTTAGCGATGGATGAAATCTGCGCGAAGGATACAATTGAGGATATTTCCGGCACAGAGCTTCGTCTCATGCTTGAATCTCGACTAGAGATTCCTGATTGGTTTTCATTCCCCGAAGTGCTTCAAGAACTACGAAAAGCCTACCCACCCCGACATCAACAAGGCTATACCCTGCTCTTTACTGGCCTTTCTGGTGCTGGCAAATCCACGCTTGCAAAAGCAGTATTAGCTAAAATGATGGAGTCCGGACAACGCAGCGTAACCTTGCTTGATGGTGATATTATTCGCAAAAATTTATCGAGTGAACTGGGTTTTTCCAAAACCGACCGGAATACCAATATCCAAAGGGTTGGTTTTGTTGCGGCTGAAATAACCAAACACAAAGGCATCGCCATTTGCGCCGCCATTGCCCCTTATGCCATCATGCGTCAATCCATCCGAAACGCGATCAGTCAGCACGGTGGATTCATTGAAATTTACATTTCAACACCCATTGCAGTATGCAAACAACGTGATATCAAAGGATTGTATCAGAAAGCCGAACTCGGTTTAATCACTGAGTTTACCGGTGTCAATGATCCCTATGAAGTTCCCGTCAATCCAGATATTGAAATCAATACATCAAATACCAGCATACTCGACGCAGTACATTTAATTTTGGCGACAATCGAGAAGCTAGGGTTTGTCTATTAAAATAAACCATCGATACTGCTTGCAGTATCGATATACTGGATGCTCAAAATGACCAAGCCTACTGTTGATAATAAAGAATGGATTAATCAAAGTGCATTTGAGACGTTTTATCTTGAGTATCAAGGTAAAAGCGCCTCACAAATACAGTTTGTAAGATACCTTGGTAACCATCCGATGACGACATCCACCGGCGAAGTTGCCACGTTAAATTGGCTAGGCATTAATACTATTCACCACACCCATCTTTGGACTTATCCTGAAATAAAAGAAATGAAACGCCAAAATCAATGGGGTATTTGGAGCCGCTTTGCCCTTTGGCTTCGTGGAATTGAGGTAAAGCCTACTGCTGATCACGCTGATCCGGATCTTGCTCCCGCAACCTGTTCTATCCAGGAAGAAGGTAGTGTCTATCAATATTCCATTGACTCAGCTCATGAGTCATCGGGACAGGAAACGGACATCAAGGCTCACTTCGAAAAATATAAAACGGTGACCAGTATAAAATTCAATCCCAAACATAATGCTCAAAATAATATTGTGCTCTATGGCGTGTCCCGTGGAGCTGCAACCTCTTTCGCGGCGTTGGCTACTCATAGCGCCGAATATAATCAGGTAAAAATGTGTATATTGGAAGGGCCACCAGCCACAATCAGTGGCTCAGTGAAATCCTGGTTTTGGTTTTTTCCTGCGTTGGGAAAATGGATATACAAGGTATTCTCATGGCTATTTCTTGGTTCAGATCATAAAACAGATCGAGATCATCAGGCTGTTTCTTATGTTGATCAATTTCCTGATCATGTTCCATTGTTGGTTGTTTCATCGAAACAGGATGGCGTGGTTCCTCACAAGGGAAGCTTGAATATTGCACTCAAGGTTGCTGCAAAGCGAATAGAAGCGATTAAAAATGCAACTGACGAGGAAGCAAAAAAAATCGCGCCAGTTTACATTTTGCAACTGGATAGTTCAGGTCATCAAGATTATGCCTTTGGAAAAGAACGTGAACGCTATCAGAATGTCGTTCATGCGATTTACAAAAAACATCAGTTACCTTATATCGAAGAGTATGCTGAAAAAGGCGAACATGAACTGGACGTGGCAGAACTGACACAAGGAATTTTGAAATCCCAGGTTATCATTCAGCATAATTTCAAAATGAATAAAAAAGAACGCGACAATATTAGAACGCAGGCAGAAGTAGATTTTAAAAACAATGTTTTCAAGCCGTTACTTCCGACACTGCATTCAGATACACAAGAGATTGTGAGAAATGCAAAAACATTGAATCGAGCTGTTAGTATTTGTTCGTCAATGCCATTATATAATAAAAATATAGATGGTTCATTTTTTAGCGGAGCCAGTAAAGCACAAAAACAATTGAAACGAATGGAAACAGCAATGGATGAAGCATCCAAATTATTAGGAGCCGGATGATATACTGCGCGCGGTATAGCTATATCCTACCCAAGAGAGAGGTCGAGATTAACGTCCTCTATATCTTTTGAAAACTGTGTTTGCATGGCACATACTGTTTCGTTACATCAAAGATTTCCAGCAGCAGCATAATATTTTTTTTTGTGACAGCAGCTTGAACAACTCAACAGGTAGGCTATGCTTAAGAAATCATTGATATTGATAAGGACATCGACATATGAACAAAATAACCATATCCCAATATTTATTAACTCGTCTTGCCGAATTGGGCATCAAGGATATTTTTGGAGTTCCAGGAGACTATAATCTCACATTCCTTGACCAGATTCTAAATTTCAAGTCATTGCGATGGGTCGGCAATTGTAATGAATTAAATGCGGCCTATGCAGCGGATGGTTATGCGCGTGTGCATGGCGCAGGAGCCATTGTTACCACCTTTGGGGTGGGAGAATTGAGTGCTATTAATGGGATCGCCGGGAGCTATTCTGAGTACTTGCCCGTGGTAAATATCGTTGGTGCTCCTGCCACCACCACCCAACAGCAAGGCGCCATTATGCATCACACCTTTGGTACCGGCGATTTTAGTGTATTTATTAAAATGTTTGAAAAAATATCTGCAGCCGTTGCTATTCTTGATACACCTGAATCAGCTGCAAATAGAATTGATCATGCACTGGAAACCTGCTGGATTAAAAAACAGCCGGTTTATATCAGCTTGCCAAGCAATATGGTTGATGTTGAAATTGACGCTCCTGAAAAACCGCTAAATTTAGCTTATCCAGATTCCAATTCCGAGGCTCTGACCGAGTGTGTTTCACGCGTGGCAACCATAATTCGCAATGCAAAATCACCTGTATTTCTGGCAGATTTATGTGCGTCTCGTCATCATATGAAAACGATGATTCAAAAATTACTGGATCAAACGGGCATTCCTTTTGCAACCATGAATATGGGTAAAGGTATTATTAATGAATCACATGCGGGCTTTATGGGGTATTATAACGGGGATTACAGTACACCGCATGTTCAGGAGCGAATCGAATCATCCGATTGTATTGTATCGTTTGGTAGTGTCATGTCAGATTTCAATACCGGTGGTTTTACCAGCAAAATCGAAGCAAAAGCCACGATCGAAATTCACAGCGACTATGTCAAAGCTCATCATGCGATATACCCTAAATTATACTTTAATGCTGTCATTCCAGCACTGACAGAAGCGCTCAAGGGATATTGCCATCAAGAAACCATAGCGAAACCTCCCCTTCCCAACTATAAGCCAACCGATCAGCAAATAACTCAAAAACGGTTTTGGACCAATATGGCGCATTACTTTCAACCAGGCGATATTATTCTTGCAGAAACAGGAACCAGTATGTTTGGTTTACTAGAGACAACCATTCCAGATCATACTACCTTCATTGCGCAATGCTTATGGGGTTCTATTGGTTATTCAGTGGGTGCGGTATTGGGGGCAGCGATAGCCTCACCGACACGTCGAACATTGTTATTTGTCGGGGACGGTTCATTCCAGTTAACCGCTCAAGAGCTATCAACTGTTATCAGACATCAACTAACCCCTATTGTATTTTTATTAAATAATGATGGCTACACCATTGAGCGCGTGATTCATGGTTCCAAACAGATGTACAACGATATTCAATCATGGAACTATGCAGCGATGCCTGCAATTTTTGGTAACAATGTATTTTCTGCACGAGTACGCACTGAAAATGAATTAGCCAATGTACTGTCACAAATTGAATCTCAGCGTGACAAAATGTGTTTTATTGAAGTCATGATGGATAAAAATGATTGTCCTGAAAATCTGCGTTTGCTGGGTAAAATGTGCGAGAGACAAAATAAAGCTTAGGGCGTGTTTATCATTCACTCGCGACGTCTACGTACCGCGGCTTGTCCGCGGGTAACTACTCGCTCCGTAGCAAGGAACGGCCATATTTGGCGCAGGTTTTGTGGCGATATAAGAATTGTACTTAAGGCCCGATTCAGAATCGAGTTTATCTCATTCTGCAGCAATTGGCCCACCCGATTTTACAATCACAGGTTTGGCAAACCAGATAATGACGAGCAAAAACATGAAGATCCAGGCTGACAGTCTGAAAATATCATTGGTCGCGAGCATGAATGCCTGATTCACTACAGTACCATACAGGAACTCAAAACCTTTTAATCCGGATATTTTCAATGATTGCAGTTGATTGATGGCTTGTTGGGTTAACGGGTTGTATGTGTTGATGTATTCGACAAGATGACTTTGATGCAGTGCTTCCCTATTGTTCCAGATAGTGACACTGATTGATGTACCGAAACTACCACCAAGAATACGAAAGAAATTAGCCAGACCCAAGGCGCTGGCCATTCGTTCAGGTGGCATGTCAGACAGGACCATGGCGATGAGTGGGGTAAAGAAAAAAGCAAGCCCTAGGCCCTGGATAAAACGTGGTTCAATTAATTGCAAAAAACCTATATCAGTATAAAAAGTAGATTGCCAAAAAGAAGTCAGCATAAAGACAATAAACCCAAGACTAATCACCATACGCAAATCAAATTTACTCATATAGTTACCAACAAATGGCGTAAATATAAAAGGTAAAATCCCCACCGGTGCTGCAGCAAGCCCTGCCCATGTTGGCGTGTAACCCATTTGTGTTTGTAGCCATAATGGAAAGATCACTACATTAGAAAAATACACCATGAAACCAAGCGTTAAGCTAATCACACCAATGGTAAAATTTCTATCAGCAAATAAGTACAGATCAATCAGAGGATCAGATTGGGTCAAGAGCCAAACAATCAAAAAACTCAGCGTCACCACGGATATAATACCCAATGTAATAATCACATTTGAATGAAACCAATCTAAATCATAACCTTTGTCTAATAAAACCTGTAAACAGCCAATGCCAACGGTTAATAATGCCAAACCTATATAGTCCATGGGGCGTTTTACTGTTGGGGTGTCTCTACCTGTGAGCGTTATCATAGAGAAGATGACGGCAAATATGCCCACAGGAACATTGATATAAAAAATCCAGGGCCACGTGTAATTGTCAGTAATAATACCGCCCATAATGGGCCCAAATATGGGACCAACAACGGCGGTCATTGCCCATATTCCCGTTGCCAGACCCCTTTTTTCTGGCGGGTAATTGGCAAGCAAAATACTTTGTGACAAAGGAATCATTGGTCCTGAAACGGCACCTTGGACCACACGAAAAAAAATCAGCATGCCCAGATTTTCTGATAAACCACACAGTACCGAGGCGATTGTAAATAACGTGGTGGAAATAAGAAATAACCGAACCTCACCAATACGCCGCGCTAGCCATCCTGTTAGTGGCAACATGATCGCCTGACTCACTGCAAATGAGGTAATGACCCATGTGCCGTTATCCGGGCTTACACCGAGGTCACCCGCAATGGTTGGGATAGCAACGTTTGCAATTGAAACATCCAAGACATTCATAAAAATTGCCAACGACAATGAAATCGTCATTAACACCAATCGACTGCCTGTCAGTGGGAGTAAGTCAGCCATTATGTTTTGGCTCTTGGTAAGGACATATCTGGCGAATTGTCTAATAGAATGCTATTGATTAAGGCGTCTATGTTGGCCAGTTGTTTTGCATAAGCACTGGTTTTTAATTTATATTCAGATTCCGCCACTTTTTGCATCCGAGTGCCCTGTTTGTCATGGATATTTACAGTTACTCGCATGGATAGACCCAGTTGCAAGGGGTTTTGTTTCAATTCATCAGGATTTAAATGAATACGTACAGGCAGTCTTTGTACGATTTTAATCCAATTCCCAGTTGCATTCTGTGGAGGCAGCAATGAAAAAGCAGAGCCTGTTCCAGCATTTAAACCGGCAACCTTGCCGTGGTAAGTGATTCCAGGATAGGCATCGGCATATAGCAGAACAGGTTGATTGACGCGAAGATGATTTAGAGATGATTCTTTATAGTTTGCATCCACCCACGTGTCATGCAGTGGGATAATCGCCAGCATGACAGAATTCTGTGATAATTGTTGGCCTGGCTGTACGTTGCGTTTTGCAATATAGCCTGCAATGGGGGCTACGATGGTTGTTCTTTGCAAATGTAGATAAGCTGTTTTTAGATCCGCTTTGGCGGTCTCTACAAGAGGATGGGTGTAAAGATGAGAATTTTCAACCAATGCAAGTGCTGCATCTAACTGGTGCAAAGAAACATTATAGCTAGCTTGAGCGGCTTCGACTGCTGTTTTGTAATGCTGCATTTCTTCTGCTGATACAGCGCGATTGCCAATTAACCCTACTCGGCGCTTTAGATCCAATTGGGCCTTCACAAGGTTGGCTTTATCCAAAACCAAGCTTTGCTGTGCTTGTGCTGCATGTTCAAAATATTGACGAACTTTACGCACGGTTTGTGCCAAATTGGCTTTGGATCGCTGAAAAGCCACGGTATAATCGGCTGGGTCTAATTTGATAAGAAGTTGACCCTCAGTAACAAATTGAGTTTCATCGGTATGAACTTCAACAACCGTGCCAGCTACTTGCGACATCAATTGCACCATGTTGCCATTAACATAAGCATCATCGGTGTACTCTTCAAATTCACCCCAAATGAGCCAATAAAATAGCCATAACACGGCAATAAACAAAAAAATGCTACCCAACGCCACCATGCCAATTTTACGTTTGCGTAAGGTGTCTGGTGTTGCGCCGACGCTCTGTTCATTTGTTGCCATATTTATACCTCGTCACCTAGAGCCGTTAATAACGCGACAAATGCTTGCTTCTGATGTGTTTGTAACGTACAAAGCATGGCCTTTTGCTGTAGTAATAACTGTTTGATTTCAATCAGTTGTACATAATCAATGATGCCTTGATTATAACGGGACTGGAATAGTTTGTAATTGGATTCGGTGCCATTTAATGCTTGAGTTTGATCCTGCACTTGTTTTTCCAGTGTTTGCATCGCCGATATTTGATCGGTTGCCTGCCTTAGTGCGTTCAAAATGCTTTTATTGTATTGATTTACTGCGATCTCGTATTCAGAATATTTGACTCCAAGATTTGCGCGGCGAGCACCCGCGTCAAAAACGGGTAAGTCCACGGCGGCTTTGATGCCTTCTGTTTGAAATGACAAATTAAAAAAATTACTAAAGTATAAGGATTCTGAGCTTAACAAGCCTCTCAAATTAACATTGGGATAAAAGGCAGTTTTAGCGATATTGATTTGGTGAGCTGCGGCCTCAGTGAGTGCACGTGCAGAAGCAATATCCGGTCTTTGTGCAAGCATGTTCGCAGGCATTATCGCCGGTAAAACCAGTTGCTTCTTATCGTAGGTGAATTTTGCTGGATCAATTTTTGTATTGAAGGGATTTTTGCCTATCAAGACGGCTAATTGATGCCGGGATTGCATTTCTGCACGCTTGTAATCTTCTACCGATAAGCGTGCTATTTGAGCATTGGAGATCGCGGTTTTGACGGGGATATCCGACTCAATTCCTTGCTTGGCGCGATCAACGACGATGTCAGACAGTTGTTGTTGTAACTGCACATTTTTTTTAGCCAACTGCTGCTGGATAAGATTATTTTGTAGTTCAAGGTATGTCGTAGTGACTGCGGCGCTTAAAACCAATCGAGTTTCGTTAAAATCCATCTGGGCGGCATAAGCCTCACTTAAACGACTGGCTAATGCTTCTTTGTTTTTACCCCAAAAATCGATTTCATAGTTGAAATTCATAGCAATATTAGCAGCATTTAGTTTGTTAACTACCAGTTCATTAAATGGTGGTGGCACAGTGCCTTGGAATGAAAAATGTTGGCTTTGTAGAGCACCACTGAGATCTGCTGATGGCCACAGCGCTGCATAGGCTCCTTGTGCAAGTTGGCGTGCACGAATCACCCGTGCTTTGGCACTGCGCATGTCAGGTGCGTCAGCAAGGGCTAAACAAATGAGTTGATATAATTGTGGATCATTTAAACGTGTTTGATGCTGCCCGATTTTTCCAGGTATTTTATAAACGTGCTTTATCGCTAAGTCAGTACTATTTATGGGTGCTGTATCGTGTGGACCTGAACCAAAAAAAGTACATCCGGGTAAAGCCAGTGCACAAAAAAAACAGATTACCGAAAGCTGTCGCACATTTGAATCCTTTCCATATTAGTTAGTTACTGACATCGTAACTCTTATTGACGGCAGGCTCCAGTGTGATTAAGGGGGCTATACAAAATAAAGTTACCATTTGTCTAGGGTCCTAAACCAAAGGATTATCAAACCGCTGTAAATATAATTTACCAAATTGATAAGACGCATAATCCGTAATATGTCCTGCATCGCGATATACCGGAACACCATTAATATCAGCCTTACACATCTTATTTGGGCACTGAACGTTTTTTGGATCAATTAATATCAACTCAGGGTATTTGACTTGCATTTTAGCAAACAATTTCCCAAACCATTTTTCACCGTCTGATATAGATAAATTAAAATCGCATTGTGTTGAATCATAGTTCTGTCTTAACTTGATATGCTTAAAGAAACAATCAGAAATATGCTGTTGCATGAGTGCCGTAGTTTTAATCAGTATAGGCTTTGCACCAGATGCCACTATTGTTTTGAGGGCCTGATCCAGGGATATTGCAATGCGCTTTTTGGTTAAATTAAAAGATCGCGGGTCTCCTGGCTGGTTTATGACATTATCTGACAAATAGTTATTCCAGGTTTGCCCGATAATGACGTAATCATAATGATTTTTTTCAATCATACGATAATATTTTGCTGTTTGATCATGACATTCCTGGTATACCTGATTTTTAAAAGTCCACCAATTATAAAGATAGATACCGGGTAAAGTAATGCATGAAGACGTGCCCTGAGCCAAAATAGAAACCTTGGCGTCCCGTCCTAATATGTCCATAAATCCCCAATAATGATTTGAGAATGAATCGCCAATCATCAGGGCGGTTCTACTATTAGATTCCTTGGTTCCTATTTTGCATTGAGCCTCAATATCGGTTTTATTATTACTAATACACAACGGTCTTTGCGGTTTGGTGTATTGGGCTAATTGTCGATAAATTGAGACCAATTCCTGATTAAATCGCTGTGGAAATCCCATATTTTCATTAATAAAGTAGGACGTAACATGGGTCATCAATATTGGTAGTAACAACAAACTGACAAACGTATAACGAAATTTAATTTGTTTTAAACGTCTTGATGGTATTTCAATATATCGCCAAGACAAATAAGCTAAAACAAAAGTAATGCCATACGCCAGCAATAAAACCAACGAGGTTTCTTCAATACTTTGATACCTTAAACTTGCAAAAACAGCCCAATGCCAAATGTAAAGTGAATAAGACAACATTCCTATGAAAACAAAAGGTCTACAGGACATCACTTTAATTAATGAAGGAACAGGATGAACAGCACCCAACGCAATTAATAATCCAGTAGCCACGCACACTAGAAAGGCATATCCATTAGGATAACCTAAAAGAATATGATCAAGACTGGCAATATAAAAAATGGTGATTAATGCCATTCCACCCAGAAAATTTAAAATATATCGATGAATTGAATCACCCCTTAACGACGTTAAGGCAATACAGGAGCCCACTAAAAATTCAAAAATACGACTGGAAAATTGATAATAACTTTTTGCAGGAATATCTTTTGAGTAATGCAACGAGAGTAAAAAACCAATGCATGTAAGGGCATAAACCACCCCGATCAGCATTTTTTTATTAAACATACGATGTAGGCAATACATCATCACTGGCAGAATCAAATAACATTGCCACTCTATAGATAAAGACCAAGTATGCAACAAGGGCAACTGATGAGCATCGGGTGAAGAATACCCTGTCGTTGTATGCATAAAAAGCAGATTAGAGATGAATAAAGACGTTTTACGTGCACTTCGGCTGAATTCAATTAAATCATTGGGCAAAAAAAACAATAAGCTTAGAAGCGTGGTGCCCACTATAAGGCAAACAAATACCGGTTGGAGGCGCCAAAGCCTGCGATTATAAAAATCCACAAAAGAAAAACTGTTATTATTTAAAGAGTCATGAATAATACTGGTGATCAAAAATCCGGAAATAACAAAAAAAACATCAACCCCAACAAATCCAGACGGGAATACAGTAAACCCTCCGTGATAAATTAAGACTAATAAAATTGCAATAGCTCTTAATCCATCTATATCTGGTCTATATTTCAAACTACTCACTGACTTCTCTCTTTAATTTTAGCGAATTGTAACAAACTTACGCGAACTTGTGTGAATTAAAATCAGTCACCGAATCCGCAGTTTTTGCTCAGCCTCGATATTATCGTCCCGGAATGTCCAGGATCCATCCCGGACATTATTAAGGGCTGCTAAGGTTCGTAAACTCTAAATTCCGGGACGACAGCCTAGTTGAAAGAGGCGATAGTAGGAGGGGAGGCTGTCTCTTCAGAATTTGTTTGAGTAAAACCAAGAAATTCAATAATTCCTGCTGAACCTTTTTGCGCCTTCAGGATATAACGATCATCGTTTTTCAGATCAAGATGTTCAAGTGATTTTGAATCCAAATTTAATGCTGGTACAGCGGTATTCAAAGCAATTCTCATTCGAGGACGGTTTTCCTTAATCTCCAGATTTCGAATAGATGCAATTAACTCCAAACCATTCATTTCAGGCATTTCATTATCCGTGATCATTGCTGTAATTGGAACTTTTTTTACTATATCCAAAGCAATACGTCCATTACCAGCACAAATAATACTACAACGACCTTTATTCTCAATAGCAAATCCATTTTTCATCCACGTTGCCCCTGCATTCGCGAACTGTTCAGAAGACGTCGGTGTCGCTGATGATTGTAAAATAACACCTGTAGTCTGTTTTAACAGCATCTTCATTTGCACATACGAGTCCTCCACTAACAAAATAATCATGGAGGGCGCATCTTCTCGTACCAAATCTTCGAGGCTTTTTATTTGATCTGTGCTGATTGAGGTTATTTGTTCTGTGCTCGGTGAAGACGCCTCTTGTTTAAAAAATGGAATGGGGGATCTATTGGGCGATTTTGTTGTTTCACATAGTCTCAACACTTCTTTTAATATATCAAGCGTTTGAGTATCTTTGTCCTGTTGCCGATCATAATGTTTCTTTAATTGCTCAGGGGATAACTGACTAAATTCGTCTCGGGTGAAACCAGGTTCTTCACCGGCAATAGTGCTTATTGCTGCTCTCATGAGCCCTTGTAAATCATGCGTGCGTATGCTCCCCTTAGCCATCGCCAACTTCAACTTATAATCTACTCCACTATCAAGGCTTGTGCTGCATAGACTATTGTTAACATCCTCTTCCTCTGATGAATGTTCGCGCGTACGTGTAATGCGATCTCTAAACTCAGTTGTAAATTTTGGTGGATTGACCGTCTCTCGCTCTTTTGTTGGGCTTGATGGTATTCCTAATAACATAATTCAGTACCTTTCATGTAATTGTAATTTTTATAATCCTGTTGAATTGAGGTTAGGTGACCAAGGTAGTTTTAGTTCACTACCAGGAATCACATCATCCGTACTGTGTATACGGCTCCTCATATAGACGTGTTGCTTCATGCAAAACGAATGTATTAGCTGGCTGATCTTAATGCGTTAATTTTAAACATAATCGGACTGTTTGTCAACAACAGGGGTAAAATAATAGCATGGAAATGGGGCTGCAATTGTTCGGCTTCTTACTGAAGCACCATCAGTGTGTTAAGTGATGACTAAATGCTGTTTTTCTATTTCCTTACGGTACGTATCTGGTAGACAGGCCCAGTCCATTATATCAACCAAAATAGGGAGATTGCTGTCGATAAACGCTTGTTTTAATCGTGCTAAATGATTCGTGGGTATTTGTAAATTCGCCGGATTACGTATAACCAAATCCAAATCACTGGCTTCATGGCTGTTGCTATTTATGCGGCTACCATATGCCCAGACTTCTAATTCTGGAACATGTTGCTTTAATATTGTTTTAACTTGAGTTAAATAATCTGCATTTAAATTAAGTTGAAGCATGATCAAGTGCCTCTTTAAGTCGTTGGGCGTCCTCTACAAATGTTGGTAATAATTTTAATGTTTCTTCAGCAAAACCTACTCCGTAATCGTGGGCTGTGTTATTACGATTGTCCCGATAAACAAACCAGCGCGTTGCTTCTTCTATCGTGAGCAAGCCATGCTTGGCTCCGTGACGAAAGATGTCTTTAAATACTAGCTGATCGACTTCTTTTGGATTTGCAAAGTAAGGTTTTATAGCTTTTTTTAGTAATTTTCCAGCTGTTTCCAAAGTAAGTTCATACCCTTTTACAGTAGCGTTGCGGTAAATTTCGTATTCGATACTATCCGATTTTTTCTGGGTTAGTAATTTAATAGATTGCTTTAGGGTTTCAATGCAGCGCTTTAGATGATCGGTATTTAGATTCATGGTTGTTGTACTCGTTCCATATTATTAAGAAGAAGTTCAAGAGATGAAGTATATACGTAAATAAACAGATTTGCCCCCCTTTCGAAATATGTCTGTAAGTTCCCAACTTTAAGTTGGGAACTTACAGTCTAGCATGCTATGATCAAATCAATTCCACATACCTGAAACTGGATAAATGATGTTTAACCGCCAACTTACGGATAGCTTATTAAAAGCGGTCGCTAGTTTTCCGGTAACGGTACTCACCGGCCCCAGACAAAGCGGGAAAACGACCCTGCTGAGGCAATCTTTTCCTAATTATCTCTATGTTAGTCTGGAGTCACCCGATCAACTCATGATGGCAAAAGCCGATCCGCGTGGTCTGTTAGCGTCTGCCGACCAAGGCCTCATCATCGACGAAGCACAAAACTATCCCGCTTTATTTTCATATATTCAAGAAATGGTTGATATTGGAAAACCTGGGAAAATAATATTATCAGGGTCACAAAATTTTCTACTCGCTGAAAAAATAAGTCAAACACTGGCAGGCCGTGCAGCACTTCTTGAATTATTACCATTAACCTACGCTGAATATAAATCAGATGAAACCAGCCGTGACCTATCGCTGTGTGAATATCTTTATCATGGATCATACCCCCGTCCGTATCATGAACATATACCTACTACAATTTGGTATGATAGTTATATCAGGACGTATTTGGAACGCGATGTCAGAAGCCTTGTTAATGTACGTGACTTATCACAGTTCCAATTATTTTTAAAATATTGCGCGGGACAACATGGGCAAGAATTCAATGCAAGCAACATTGCTACATCCTTGGGTATGTCTCAAACTAATGTGATGCACTGGTTAAGTATTTTGGAGGCTAGCTATATCGTTTTTCGCTTGCAACCATTCTACAAAAATTATAAAAAAAGGCTTAGCAAACGGAGTAAATTATATTTTTATGATACGGCAATTGTCAGTCGTCTGTTGGGAATTGAATCTCCTGAGCATTTAGCCATTCATGCGAGCCGTGGCGCTATTTTTGAAGGATTTGTCATAACAGAAGTGATCAAAGCTTTTTATGCTGTTGCCAAACGCGCACCTATTTATTATTGGAGAGAGCACGGTGGGTTGGAAGTTGATCTGCTTGTTGAAAAATCCGATCAATTATTTGCATTCGAGGCTAAATCGGGGATGACAATAAATGTTGAGCAATTATCCGGCTTACAAAAACTGCAAAATACCATTACTGATTGCCCTCTGCGGAGTTTGCTGATTTACGGAGGTGATATAACTCGAAAAATTAACAACATAGATATTCTGTCCTGGCGAAATTTTATTTCTAATGCAGGTATAATAACGTCATCAATAGATTTGCCCCCCTAGGGTCTGTTGACAATTCAGATCTCGACGTCCCGCGGTCAAGGCGCGGGACGTCGGCGACGGGGGGATCAAATGTTAACAGCCCCTAGTGTTTACAACTCTTCTCAGATTTTTCCCCTCTCAATTCAAATTCATCGTCAGGGTAGGGTCATCATTATTATCATCATCATAGGGATTTGCAATACTATTTGGAGAACTTGAACGATCATGCACCTCCAAATGCTGTGTATACCAAGTACCTTGTTGGTTACTCGTCAAATTTTTCACGGTAATGTCCAATCCTCCGATATCTTTAAATATACCCAGTGCCTTATTTTGTATTTCCACATCTATGTTCTCCCATGGAATAGAAATGGTTGAGTTAATATTGAGTTTTTTGCCCTCTTGCCCCTCCATTTTTTTCAAATGCTCGATGTATATGTGAGCGATTGCAGCCTCTAATGGAGGTGCATTCCTTACATTGACAACATTGGTTTTGCTGAGCACTTTCTCTATCGCCTCCATTAATAAATTAGCCGAGCGTTTTTCGTGTGAGTCAGAGGTTTCCCCATCTATTTTTTGTGCGCCCTCTTTTGTTAAAATGACTTTGGGTATCTCGTCCTTAGCGATATAAGTAAAGTACATGCCTCCACTTGTTTTTACTTTTATCCCCTCATTCATTAATGAGGCTAATTGATCATCGTTGAGTGTTGTAACCTGACAATTAATTGTGGCCAATACTTTATAATCTATTTTATTTAGAAACTCTTTTGTTACAGCCGCGTCTTCGTCGGTATAAACTTTTGCGTGAAGCGTTGCCCATTTATTGATAGGTGATGGGGATGATCGCCTAGCAAGGTTACGATTTAATAAGGTACTTTTAATCGGAACTCTAGCTGAAATATCTTGAGGAGTTGTTGTAGGAGTAGCCTTTGCTTCAGCTTTGTTTGTATCTTCTGGTTGTGCTTCTAACGATTTGTTAAGCATTTTACTAGCTACAGGTTTCTCTTCTAACGGTTTGATTTGTGCCTTAATACCTGCGTTAACAGCTCTTAACGCGTCCAATTGTGAATTGTTCTCTAGGTGCGCTATCCCAGCTCCAGCTGTTAATGGCGCTCGCAGCGTATCTAATTGCTTGTTCGGATCAAGTATTATTGCATCTTTATCTTTTTCTTCATTTACAACTTGATTGATTATGCCTGTTTTTTCTTGACTTGATTTCAATACACCAATTAGGTTATTGGCTTCCTGCAAGCTCTTCTGCAAAAGCTCAATTTCTGCTTCTGCGTCTTTAGGCACTCTTAAGGCTCCTAATTCAGCATTTAAAGTTGTTATCGTAGAGCGAAGAGCCACCATGTCTGTTACTAGATCTAAATTTTCCTTCGTTTTGTTTTCCAGCGACGCCTGAAGTTCACGGACCTGAGTCTCGAGCATATGTTGGCCCTGAGTTAATTTATCCTGTTCCGCTTTGACGACTGAAATAGCAGTTTGGTGCTGACTATTCTCTGTTTTAAGTTCATTAGTTAACCGAGTTACATCGGTTTGACCAGTAGCACCCTGCTTCACAGCTTCCTCAAGTTTTGCCATTAATTCTGCAACACGTCTTTCACTTACCCCGTCTTTCTGCTTCTCTGTATCAAGGTCATGGGTTAACTGCAATATAGCTTTTTGTCCCCCAGCCTGCTGCCGCTCAGCATCAGCAAGACTCGCTTTTAACACTTTAACACTTACTTCATGGCTGGCTTTTTCTGTAGCAATACTAGCCTCAAGACGGCTTATGTTCGTCAATGCCGCGGTCAGTTTTTCCGTACTAGTGGTTAACTGAGTATTAATCTCTCCCAACTCGCCTTGCTTGCTCTTTATGTCAATTGAAGCTTTACTCAGTTGATCACTTAAATCCTTTACTTGCAATGACAGTACATCATTACCTTTTTCCAGTTTTTCATTATGCTGTGTTGATAATGTGTTAACTTGGTCCTGTAATTGACTATTCTGCTCTTGGGCAGCTTTTAGTTGGTCAACAAGCACTTTCGCTTCATTCCCCGCAATCTCAGCTAGATGCTTTTGCTCATTCAGTTGGCTAGTGAGTAGATCGTTATCGTTACCTTGACCTTGCACTTGGGTAATCAACTCTTCGTTTTTATTTTTTATCCCTTCCAATTTATTCTGAATGCTCTCCAGATTGTCATGACTGGATGTCAGCTTCTCGCTAAGTGACAACACAGTACTTTTCGCATCCAATAATTCCTTATTTAATCCAGCTGTGTCTGTCTCATACTTCTTTAAATCAACAGCGCTTAACTTTTCTTTGTTATACATCAGTCTTTGGGATTCCATTCGGGCTTCCGCAATACCCGCTGCCTCCACCTGAGTAGCTAATTTACTCTTAAGATCAGTAACGAGCCCCTTTTCTGAGGCTATATCTATCTGCGCACGTTCCAGTTCACCTGTGACTTGCTCCAACTTCTGATTTGTACTTAAAACTTGCGTATTCAGATCCCCAACTTGGGCCAACAGCGCATCAGTTTTATTTTCCAGCGTCGTTACGGTGACTTGCAATAAACGATTCTGGTTAATGGTATCATTTAGTTTTTTGTTCAACTGTAATGCTTTATCCTGCTCACGGTCAGCCCGAGTCATTTGGTCTTTCAGTTGGGTGGTGAGACCCTCATTATTTTTCACCCGCGCTCTCAGGGTTAAGTTTGTTTTTGTTATATCTCCCAATTCTTTCTGAATGCTCCCAATCTGCGTATGAGCATTGGCCAGACTGTTCTGACTGGATGCCAGCTTGTCCTTAAGTGACAATACTTCACTTTGCGCAGCCTGTAGTCCACTGACCTCATTCACCAGCACGCGTTGATCCTCAAGCGAGGCATCCCGTTGCTTCTGGACAGCCAAAATAGCAGTTTTGTATTGTTCATTCGCTGTTTCAAGGTCACGGGTTAACCGAACTACTTCGGCTTGTCCAGTCTTACTCTCCTCCTCAGCTTTCGCAAGGCTTGCCGTTAATTCAGCAACATGTACTGTAGTCTTTCCGTGTTTATTTTTCTCTGTTTTAAGTTCACCGGTTAACAACAATATAGCTTCGTCTCCAACCTTTTTTTGCTGCACAGCATTGGCAAGATTTTCCTCTAACGCGGTAATACGTGTGGTATCGGTGGTATCTTTTCTTTCAATGCGACCCTCAAGAACAGTTATCTTAGCCGATGCTTTGGCCAGTTCTTTCTCTCTGTTGGCTAACTGCCCCTCAAGATTAGTAACCTGGTCTTTCTTGATATTTATGTTGGCTGCAACCTTGTCCAGTTTGCTGGTTAAATTATCGGTCACGCCTTTTAATGAACCGACCTCCAATAACAGATTATTTTTATCATATTCAAGTTTGTTGATTGTAACTGCCTGCTCATCATTCAATTTAATAGAAGCATTTAGTTGAAGGCCCAGAGTTGCAATGGTTTTATCGGCTGTCATAAATTCATTTTTTAATTTTTCTACCTGACTCAATAAGACCGTATTCTCATCCGACTGACTTCTAGTTAGTTGGTCAGCTTCCTCCAATTTATTCTCCAGCTCTCCATAACTAGTCTTCATATTGTCTAAAGCAGTTTGCAGACCTTGTGCCTGGAGTTTGTTTTCTGTCACTGTCGTCTCAAGCTCGGTGTGCTTGCTCGTGATATCGATTAATTTTTTATCAGTTTCGGCTAACCTAGCCTGTAATGGGAGCATGGCTGCTTCGTGAGTGCGCTGTGCCTTGAGTATTGCGGCGTCGGTTGCTTCTTTACTGCCAGCCGTCATCGTTTCCTTAAGACCTTGTATTTCCTGTTCAAGTTCTTTATTTTTTATTGCGGCGTCTTTAAGAAGGTTTTCCTTCTCCTCGCTGACCATATTCAATTCATTCGTGGTTGTTTGCAGTTTGGTTTCGGTAGTTGTAAGCGTATCTCCCTGAGCTTCCAGTTGTTCATTTAATTTAGCAAGTTGCTTAGTTAAATCCGTGACTTTCGCGACTTCAACATTAGCCACGTTGAGTTGTGCTTGCAGCGTGTTTGTCTTACCAGTAAGCTCCTCTACTATTTTTGTCAACTTCGCTTCATTTTCACGGTTAACCGCCTCCATTTCTGACAGACGCGTCTCAAACGATTGGTGTGCTGCATCCAAGCTTTTTTTATGCCTATCTGTCTGTGCCTTGTATCTTTCTTCAGCGTTCTTATTAGCTCCCTCGTATTTTTCCTCGGCTTCACGAAGAGCGTCTTGCACAACAATTAATTCATTTATCGCTTGCGCCCGTTGCTCATCCATAGCTTTTAATTGCATCTCAATTAATTTTGCCTCAGCTAATTTTGCCTCAGCGAGTTGCAATTGTTGTTTTAGTTTTTCAACATCAACACTTAATGATTCCGATTTTATTTTCAAATTATCACTGTTTTTTTCAACCTCTTTAGATGCCTTTAGTTGTGCTTTCAAATTAACTATTTCCACTTCATATTTGCTTTGTATTTGGGAACCCTCATTATTATTTACTTTCTCACGATCTTTTAACTCTTTAGTTAGTTTGCCATTTTCTTTCATTAATGTTGCAATTTGGGTCTCACTAGCAACAATCATTTTTTGAAGAGCGTTGATATTATTTTGATAGTTGTTGATTTCTTTATCAGCCTGTATAGTTTGTTGTGAAGCACTTTTTACTGCTTTAAGTATTTCACTTTCTAATTCAGTTATTTTTGACTGTGTTACAACCAGATTATCTTCTAATTCACTTATAAGTTCTTCCTGTTGAACATTGGTTTTTTGTGCAACATTGTTTTTATCAGTCTCCAGCTTAATTTGTTCTTCCAATTCAAATAATTTAAGTTTAGTAAGTTTAGACTGATCACTATCAGTTCTTAGAGCAATTATCTCTGTAGATTTTTTTTCATTTTCTTCTGTATTTTTTCTTATTTCATCATTTAATCGCTTCACTTCTATAGCATTGTCATCTGTATTCTTGGTTAAGGTATTACATAAATTAGAGAGCACCACTATCTTCTTGCTAGTGTTCATCTCCACATCACTCAACTCCCCCCGTACATCTTGAAGATTAAGCGTTGGCTCTATAAATAACGCTAATTTCTCGATAAGGCCGTCAATGTCCTGCAGTCCAAAAGTTTGCAGCTCCAATTTCCTCACCCGCTCATACTGCTCTTCCACTCTTGCATTCACTATACTTATTTGCTCGATCAGCTCAAGATTGTCACGCTTAACTTGAGCACTGGTTTCGTCCTTTATCAAGCCTTCTGTCTTCAAACTTTCAATTTCTTTACTCAGTTTATCCAGATTAGTCTTTGTCTCCACGACCTCTTGATTTCTTAAGATTAGATGTTTCTCTATATCTGTAAATTCGGTCTTCAGTTTTTCAATGGTTAAGTCACTTTTGTTCTTTTCTGTTCGAATATGGTCAAGTTCAACATTCAGCGCAGCCAGATCATTGTTAGCGCTCGTGGCCGCCGAAAGCTGTGATGTAAGACTGTTTATTTTATTATTCAATTCAGCTGACTTTTTCTGCTCTTCAATTAAAGATTTTTCCGTGGAATCCAGCTTGCCTTTAATCTGTTCCGTTATAACTGGTTGAACTTGCAGTGCTGTGTTTTTTTCTTCTACCTCTTTCCGTATTTTTTTAATATTGTCATGCTGAGAATTCCAATCTTGATAATGAATTTTTGCCTCCTTCACTAACCTTTCATTGTGCTCTTCGATCACTTTATTGTGATCTTTGATTTCAGCAATTTGACTCCTAGCCTTTTCCAAATCTGCTGACTGATTCTGAATCGTGTCTTTTAGAACGACATACTCACTCTCAAAAGAAGCGTTTTTTTCGTTAATACGTGTAATAGTCTCTTTAAGATCGTTAATTTCTTTACTGAAGTTAGTGTTCTCGAGCCCTAGACTATTTATTTGACCAGTTAATTCTTTCATCGTCTTAATTTCTTCATTATGACGATTTATTAGTGCTGATATTTCTAATTCTTTAGCTGTTGTGTGCTTAGATAAGGCTGTCAGACCTATGTCCGCGTCTATCCTAACGTCTGCATACTTAGCTGAATCATCCTTTAGTTGAGTTATTTGCTTTTCTAAGTTTTGCGCTGTATTTTCATGTTCATGTATAAGGCTACGTAGCTCACCATATAGTCCCTCAAGTATTTGTTCCTTATCCATTAAATGTTCTTTTTTTATACTTGGATCATCCGGTATAATTTTTCGTAATGCAGTTATAACCTTGTCAATAGGATCTTGTTCGTTGGATTGGCCTTTAGTTGTTGAATCAACTAAGTTTATCCTTAACTTATTTACATTCGGAAGTTTTCCAATCTGATGTGTGGGTATATGATTTTTAGAATATCGCTTGCTTGCTGCCTCTTCATAAGGACGCAAATTAATGGGGGCAGAGTCGATTGATTTTTTTTCTGTTGTTTTTGGTTTTTGATTTATCGTGTTCATATAATTTCTAGAGTGAGTACCTTGTGTAACAGTAGTTTCTTGATCTTTATTTTTGTTATATTCTACCTTCCAGCATTCTTTTAAATCTTGCACATATTTTAATCGGTTTTGTTTCGTGTCATACAATTTACCATCATCGATTCTTAATTCCTTGATTTCTTTATCTATAGATTGTAAATCGCCCTGTATACGTATAACACCGTACTGTTTCCAATGTTCCCGAGCCAGACAACGTTGCACAAACTTATTCGTTCCATCGCGTTGGATAGTAGGATGAAAATTCTCACTGTTATCATAAAGATCCTCGATTTGCTCTTTAGTTGGTGGAAGATACAAGAAAAGCGTGTATGTAGAATCCTCATTTTTTTTCAAAGTTAGAGGTCCCATTATTTTTTTCACTGTTTCTTTCGCTATTTCTTTCGCTATTTTTATGAAATACTTTTTATTATCTTCATGAGCTGAATGAACGCCATCCAACGAGGATCGAACGTTTCCTTCCAAATCTCTATGAGCGTCATAGCGTTGTTGTATCTCTAAGTAAATTTTGTTTAATAACTCCTCCGGGCTTTCAAAAACAAAATTCTGATATTTTTTCTCAATAGGCATGGCTGCGTTCTCCATGTGATAATAAATCTATGGAAATCAATGTAAAAACCAATGGGGTCCAAACCAATGGGGTCAGAGTAGATTGATTTTTATCAATGTAAAAACCAATCGGGTCAGAGTCGATTGATTTTTCGATTCCTACAAAGGAGCGCTCATAGTGATTCATTTTGTACCGCCATGCGTTATTTATTGTCCTCATATTCAGAGTGTAGACAAAAAAGATCTAATGTGCAAATTTCAGGCCAACAACTCTTGATAGTGAAATAAATGGTTACAAATTGATTGATTTTTAGGGTGACCTGAATATACTAATCACAGCCACATGTTCATATAGTGGTATTCAGCAAGTCCAACGCCAGAAATTCGCCCGCTTCCCGAGCATTTTTCGGTATATATGTATATATAAAGGAGCAACACCCATGCGCATTCAATGCGACACTATGAGCTTGGCACAAATTTGGAAAGCTGAAGGCGAACTTAAGGGCAAGCTCGAAACGGCCAGGAACATGCTTGCTGAAGACTGTGATCCAGTTTTTATCGTGAAAGTTACGGGACTTACCCTTGCTGAAGTTAAAGCAATCCAACAAAAAATTATTTGATGTCTCATGAACAAGTCCTGAGTGTTAGACCTAAAGATTCGACACTTGGGTAATATTATTGATAATCAAGAGCATATTGTTATACCATCCCATTGCTAATCTGGATATGTGATAGGTGCCATTCACATGATCTCGGTAAAAAACATCCATTCAGCTTACTCCAACCCGCTTGAATGTATTTCTATTAAGCAAAGCAGACCAACCAAGGACCTTACATGGACAACAACAAAAAGGGCGATATTATAACCAATCCTCATGACCAATTTTTCCGCAAATCAATGGAAAACAAACACGTGGCTCGAGAGTTTTTAATGACTCACCTACCAGCTGATATACAACTTCTTGTTGATTTCAATATACTGGTTCTACAACCTCGTTCCAATGCCAATGCTGTTCGTCGTGAATCCACGGTGGATGTACTGTTCAAAACCCGCATAGCAAATCACGAAGCATACATTTATCTGCTGTTGGAACATCAATCCAGCCCGGATCCATTGATGGCCTTTCGTGTATTGCAATACACTGTTCAAGCCATTGACCAACACCTCAGACAACATAAAACAACTAAAATTCCGCTTGTTTATCCATTGGTCGTCTACCATGGTAAACGTCCATTCCGCCATTCCAACGATATCAACGACTTGGTCGATGCACCAATGCGATTAGTCGACAGCTACTTTTTAAAGCCATTTCAATTACTGGATCTGGGGAAAATCGACGATGAGGTGATTAAAAAAAACACTTGGTCCGGGATCATGGAATTTGTTTTAAAACATATTTATGCTCATGATAGGTTAGTACATCTACAAAATATTAAAGCTATAATGCAAAAACTTGACCAAAACGAAGGACGTGAATACCTTGGTATTGTGCTACAATATGTAATAAATGAATCGACATTAAATGATCATAACGCATTCATTGAATTAATCCATGAAAACCTTTCGAATGAAACAGGGGAGAATATTATGAGCTTGGCACAAATTTGGAAAGCTGAAGGCGAACTTAAGGGCGAACTTAAGGGCAAACTCGAAGGCAAGCTCGAAACGGCCAGGAACATGCTTGCTGAAGACTGTGATCCAGTTTTTATCGTGAAAGTTACGGGACTTACCCTTGCTGAAGTTAAAGCAATCCAACAAAAAATTATT
>Ga0206878_10028_pt1 | contig 64814 bp, 62 predicted proteins | sample Alteio_BWOrgCont_8_FD_152621 | JGI IMG/M metagenome (GOLD analysis project Ga0206878, IMG submission 152621) | Enriched cells from forest soil in Barre Woods Harvard Forest LTER site, Petersham, Massachusetts, United States -... | ecosystem: Environmental > Terrestrial > Soil > Temperate forest >... | reverse complement strand
TGCCAGCGGTCGTAGGCCCGCCCATCAGTTCGATAAGCCCGTCATATCGCCCGCCGGCCAGCACGGTGCCCTGCGCGCCCAGCAGATCAGTGGTGAATTCGAACACGGTATGGTTGTAATAATCGAGTCCGCGCACGAGACGCTCGTTTGGCGTATACGCAATGCCCAGCGCTTTAAGTCCGTCTGTGACTGCGGTAAAATAAGCGCTCGCTGTCTTAGTGAGATGCTCCTGCATGCGCGGCGCGCCTGCGATAATCTTGCGGTCGCCTTCATCCTTGGAGTCAAGAATACGCAGCGGATTGCGTGCAAGACGCGCCTTGCTGTCCTGCGAAAGCTGTACCTGATGTGCAGTAAAATACTTCACCAGCGCATCACGGTAATTTATGCGGCTCTGCGCATCGCCCAGCGTATTGATTTCGAGTTTCACTTTATCTTTAAGGCCAAGCACGCTCAGCACCTGATGAGCCAGCGCGATGCTTTCGATATCGCCCTGCGCGCTGTCTACGCCAAGCAGCTCTGTGCCGATCTGGTGAAACTGGCGCATGCGGCCCTTCTGCGGGCGTTCGTAACGGAATGCCGGGCCGGTGTAAAAAAACTTGAGCGGCAATTGATCCTGCATGCCGTTGCTGATGAACGCGCGCGCGATGGATGCGGTGAATTCCGGACGCAACGTAAGATTTTCTCCGCCGCGGTCGGTGAAACTGTAGGTTTCCTTGGTCACCACGTCCGACATGTCCCCCAGCGTACGGTGAAACACTTCGGAAAACTCGAACACCGGCGTGGCGATTTCGCCGTAACCATAACGCTGTGCGATGGCAAGCGCCTGTTCTACGACAAAGCGAAACTTGCGTGCTTCGTCGGGAAGCAAATCGTGCGTGCCTCGAACGGGCTGGAGTTTTTCGGCCATCAGGATACTTTCCTGAGTGTGATTTTGCGGCAATGCGTGTCGATATAGTCGCAGACCATCTGCTGGAATTCCCCGGCGATGTTTTCGCCGCGCAGTGTAGCGACTTTTTTGCCATCGGCAAACACTGGTGCAACGGGTGACTCACCGATGCCAGGCAGACTGATGCCGATATGGGCGTGTTTGCTTTCGCCAGGGCCGTTGACGATGCAACCCATCACCGCGATGTTGAGGTTTTCCACGCCTTCATATTGCGTTTTCCACACCGGCATCTGCGCGCGCAGGAAGGACTGGATTTTTTCAGCAAGCTCCTGAAACACCGTGCTCGTCGTGCGGCCGCAGCCGGGGCATGCCGTCACCATCGGCACGAAAGAACGCAGGCCGGTAGTTTGGAGTATCTCCTGCGCGACGATGACTTCCTGCGTGCGATCACCATTGGGCTCGGGCGTGAGCGAAACACGAATCGTATCGCCGATGCCATCCATGAGCAATGTCGCCATCGCTGCCGTAGAAGCCACGATACCCTTGCTTCCCATGCCGGCTTCGGTAAGACCCAGATGCAGCGCATAGTCACATTTGGCCGCCAGATCGCGGTAAACCGCGATGAGATCCTGCACACGGCTGACCTTGCAGGAGATGATGATGCGGTCAGCGCCGAGTCCGAGCTCCTGCGCATACGCTGCGCTTTCCAGCGCCGATGCCACGATGGCCGCGCGCGATACTTGTTCGGCGCTCATAGGCTGCGGCAGCTTGGCGTTTTCATCCATCATGCGCGCGAGCAGATCCTGATCTAGGCTGCCCCAGTTCACACCGATACGCACGGGTTTGCTATATGTCAGCGCGCATTCGATCATCTCGGCGAACTGGCTGTCGCGCTTGTCCTTGAAGCCGACATTGCCGGGGTTAATACGGTATTTGTCGAGCGCTTCGGCACAGTCGGGAAATTCGGCAAGCAGGCGATGGCCATTATAATGAAAATCGCCAATCACCGGCACATGGCATTGCTGCTTACGCAGGGCCTCGACAATATAAGGCACTTCTTTTGCCGCAGCTTCGTTGTTCACGGTGATACGCACCAGCTCGGAGCCTGCTTTGCAGAGCGCCAGAATCTGCCTCGTGGTACCGTCACGATCGGCCGTGTCGGTATTGGTCATGGACTGCACGGCTACCGGTGCATCACCGCCCACCGCTATATTTCCGATGCGGACGCTATGGCTCTTGCGGCGCGTCTTCAGATTCGGGTTCTGGTTCGGACGCGGGTTTGGCTTCAGGGACGCGGATGTCATATAGGCTTCTGGGATGCTCGGTGACTGCTGGAGTATGCAGCGCAATAAAGCACGGGAACCGGCCTTTTGCCAGACAGTTTTGCCAGTTGGCGTCCATTGCCGCATGTGGCGTTTTATCAAGCACTTGCATGAATTCATAAGGGATATCGGCCACGGGCGGCGGGGGAGCGGCAGCTTCATGCAGCGCGATATACCAGTAAAGATAGAGCCCGAATATGCCCGCAAGCGACCACCAGAGTATGCGTCGCGTCGGCAGGTTTTCGCGCAAGGTCGGCTCGGGAACGAAAAATTCACGGCCTTTGTTTTGGGTCAGAAGCGATTCATAAGCGGCCAGCGCCTCATCAGGATTGAGATCGAGGAATTCGACATAATTCTTGATATAGCCGCGTGTATAGGCCTTGCCGGGCAGATCGCCTAAATTGCCGCTTTCAATCGCGCGCAGGTATTTGGCGCGGATATGCAGCGCGGAAGCAGCGTCATCAAGGCTGATGCGAAGACTCTCCCGGCTGTCGCGCAGGTAGTGCCCGATATCCTGATACTCATTGGCTCTCATAGGACGATTTTATGCTCACGCGCATATTCTTCAAGCTGATGGCGCACGCTGCGCTCGGGTGAAGCGATGAGTTCATCCACATACGCAGTGATGCTCTTGGCGTTAAGGCTGCGGATCATCGCCTTGACCGGCCCCAGACCTGAGGGCGGTACGGAAAGCGAGCGCAGTCCCGCGCCAATCAGCGCCATGGCTTCAAGAGGCTTTCTCGCCATCTCGCCGCAGAACCCCGCCTCCACCCCGACTTTGTTACATTCCGTCGCGATATTGCGGATGATGTGAAGCACTTCGGGCGCAAGCACATCGTAGCGATCCGAAACACGCTGGCTGCCGCGATCGCAAGCAAAGAGGAATTGCAGCAGATCATTGCTGCCGATGGAAATGAAATCCACGCGCTTGAGCAGTGCCGGCAGCTGCCAGAGTATGGCGGGCACCTCGATCATCGTGCCCACGCGTACTTTACGCGGCAAGGTCATGCCTTCCTGCTTGGCACGTTCGAGTTCCATATTGAGCAGCTTGCGTGCTTCATCGAGCTCATAGACCTGCGTGATGAAAGGCAACATGACGTTAAGCGTGCGATCAGAAGCAGCATGAATCAGCGCGCGAAACTGGCGGCGCAGAATCGCAGGCCTGTCCAGCCCGATGCGTGTGGCACGCCAGCCCAGTGCCGGGTTTTCTTCGCCGTCGATGGGGAAATAGGGCAGCTGTTTATCGCCGCCGATATCAAACGTGCGGAAGATGACGCGTTTGTCCCCGGCCTGGCGTAATATCTTGCCGTAGACTTTACTTTGCGACTTCACGTCAGGCATCGTTGAGGAAATCAGATAAGGCAGTTCGGTGCGGTAAAGCCCGATGCCGTCAACATCGTTCGCATGCAGGTGTTTTACATCCACGAACAGGCCGGCATTGATGTTCAGCGAAAGACGCTCGCCGTCCTTCGTCACCGGCGGCAGATCGTGCTGCGCGGCATAGGCTTCATTGCGCGCACGGCTGGCACGGATATGTTCGGCAAAGGTGCGCTCAATATCCTCGCCGGGACGGATATAGACCTCGCCGTTATCGCCATCGACAATCACCGGGTCACCCGACTGGATAAGCCCCACCGCACCAGCGATTTTGCCTACAACGGGAATATCCATGGCACGCGCGATGATGACGATATGCGACGTGGCCGCGCCATCTTCAAGGATGAGTCCCTTGAGTTTGCGGCGACCGTATTCGAGCAATTCGGCGGGCCCGAGTTCACGCGCCACCAGAATGAAGCGTGCGGGAAGTTCGCCTGGATTGACGCTGCGATGTTCGCCCGAGAGCTGCTGGATGAGCCGATTGGAAACATCCTCCAGATCGTGCAGCCGATCACGTATATATTCGCTCTGCACTTCACTCATGCGCACCGCCATTTCGTCCTGCGCCTTGCGCACAGCCGATTCAGCAGTAAGCCCGTTATTGATGCCCTCAACAATCTGGTTAATCCAGCCCTTGTCATGCGCGAACATCTGGTAGGCTTCCATGATATCGCGTTGCTCTTCACCGCCCTCAAGTTCGGCCTGTTTGATAAGCGCATCGATCGAATCCTGCAGCCCGTTGAGCCCCATCTGCAGTCGCTCAAGTTCATGGCCGGGATCGTCCGCCACCGAGATTTTCACGTCAATGCGCTTGCGGTGCATGATGGCTATGCCGCGGGCAATGCCCGGAGCGAATTTCATGCCCACCATATGCTGGGAATACAGCGTGGTGCTGCTGCCTTCGCGCAGCTCAGTGCGGCTGACGAGCTTGCCGGATTGATTAAGCTCAGAGAGTACCATCGCCACCGTCTGCAGCACTTCAATCTGATCGCTGCTGAAGGTTTTTTCCTGTTTGTCCTGCACGACGAGCACACCCACGACTTTGCTGCTCTGCAAGATGGGTACGCCGACAAAGGCATGATATTTTTCTTCACCGGTTTCCGGACGATAGGCGAATTTAGGATGATGCTGCGCATCGGCAAGATTGAGCGGTGCGGCGGTGGCGGCAATATCGCCTACAAGGCCTTCGCCTACATTGAGGCGCGTCAAATGCACTGAAGAAGGATTCAGACCGACATTGGCAAAGAGTTCAAGTACATCGCCCGCGCGCAGCATATAGACCGAGCACACATCACAGCGCATCTCCTGGGCGATAACCTTGACGATGGCGTTGAGGCGCTCCTGCGGGGAATCGGGCGAAGCCATGACGTCACGAATTCGCCGCAGCAATATCAGCGGGGAGGACGCATCTTCAGCGGGCTTCGGCACTATGCGCGGCATGGCATTCAGGCTTTTTTTGTGGTTTGTTATTCAGTGTATACAATCCCGGGGAAAAGCGGTACGGGAAAATGGCGCTTATGCTGCAATGCAGCATGTTTTTTGCTCCGCCACGGTTATGCCGCGTGCTGATGGCGAGTGAGATAGCTCTGCGCCTGTCCAATCAGCTCGGCGAGGATAGCGGCGACGGGCTCTTCGCGTGTGACCATGCCCACGCTCTGGCCAGCCATTACCGACCCGTTCTCAATGTCACCTTCAATAACTGCACGCTTGAGCGCGCCTGCCCAAAAATGCTCTATTTGCAGCTGCGCCTCTTTTTTGCCGAACTCACCTTTTTTATAACGGGCAATCACTTCGTGCTGGAAACGGATAAACGCTTCCGTGGCCTTGTTTTCGATTGCGCGCACTGCAATGACCGGGAAATCCCTGTCCACCTGCACCGAGGGCATCGCATCCCGCGCCTGGCTGCGGATGAACATTTCCTTGAATTTCGGATGGGCGATGGACTCGCTCGCACAGACAAAGCGTGTGCCCAATTGCACCCCAGATGCGCCCATTTCAAGATAGCCGGCGATGGCTTCGCCGCGACCAATACCGCCGGCGATGAATACCGGGATAGTACGAATTTCCGGCAGGATTTCCTGCGCCAGCACCGAGGTTGACACCGGGCCGATATGGCCGCCCGCTTCCATGCCTTCGATAATGAGCGCATCGGCACCAAGTTTCACCAGTTTCTTGGCAATGGCTACCGAGGGGGCGAAACAGATCACCTTGGCGCCGAACGCTTTGATCGATTGCACGGTCTTGGCTTTGGGAATGCCGCCCGCCAGCACGATGTGCGAGATTTTCTGTTTGCGGCATACGGCGATGAGTTCGTCGAGTTCAGGATGCATGATGATGATATTGACGCCGAAAGGCTTGGCGGTGATCCGCTGTGTTTCAACAATCTCTTTTTCAAGCAGTTCAGGCGACATCGAGCCACAGGCTATAACGCCAAACGCACCGGCATTGCTGAGCGCTGCCACTAAATGATGTTCGGATACCCATGTCATCGCGCCCCCCAGGACGGCGTATTCGCAACCAAGAAATTCGGTTCCGCGCCGCCATAATGTCCGCAGATGGGTTGTCGGCTCAGCTGCATGGCTCCAGTCATATGCCTGCTTCTTTTTTTCCTGGAACCAGCCCTGCATACGCGCCAGTATTTCTTTACCATCGGCCAGTTTCTCACGTTTGAGGCCTTCGAATGCCTTGATAGCTTCCTGCCAACGCGTCTCTTCCAACTCGCGGCGCGAAAAATATTCCCGCAGCGCTTCATTGGCGATCCAGTTGCCACTGCGCTGTGCCTTGTCGACGAGCTGCGACAACATTTTGACGACGTCTTCCTGCAAACGAAAGCTGCGAAGGCCCATGAAACGCACACCTGCATATGTTACGATGTAACACGTCGTAACACAAAGGCCGCTAAACCGCAATCATCTTGCGTTTGCTAGCCGTCAAGGCCGTAGGCGGTATGCAGAGCGCGCAGCGCAAGCTCGGTATATTCTTCGGCAATAAGAACGGAAATTTTGATTTCCGACGTCGAAATCACCAGAATATTGATGTTTTTATCGGAAAGCGTCTTGAACATTTCCTGGGCAATGCCGACATGGCTGCGCATGCCCACGCCGATAACCGATACTTTGGCCACGCCTTTATCTGAATGCATGGTCTTATATTTAATTTTGGTTTTGGATTTCTCCACTGCCGCCACCGCGCGGTCAAGATCGCCGCGTGGCACGGTAAAGGTGACGTCAGTCTCCTTGCCGCCTTCGGTAACGTTTTGGACGATCATGTCAACATTGATGCCGGCATCAGCAAGCGGGCCGAAAATGGCAGCGCTGACTCCGGGAATGTTTGCCACCGACGTCAGCGTGATACGCGCTTCGTCCCGGCTATAGGCTATGCCTGTCACTTTTCTTCTTTCCACAACTTCCTCCTCGTCTACCAGTAATGTTCCTTCAACGTCGCTGAAACTTGAGAGCACCTGCACGCGCACGGCGTGATTCATCGCCATTTCGACCGAGCGCGTCTGCAGCACTTTGGCACCTTGCGACGCCATCTCGAGAATTTCCTCATACGCCACCTTGCGCAGCTTGCGCGCCTTGGTGACGACACGCGGATCAGCGGTATAGACGCCGTCCACGTCGGTATAAATATCGCAGCGCTCAGCGCCGAGCGCAGCGGCGAGCGCCACCGCAGACGTATCCGAACCGCCACGGCCCAGCGTCGAGACGCGACCTTTGCTGTCAACACCCTGAAATCCCGCCACCACTGCCACATTGCCAGCCTTGAGCGAGGCAAGAATGCCTTCGGTTTTTACATCGTGAATGCGTGCCTTGCTATGCGCATCATCACTCATCAGCGGAATCTGCCAGCCAAACCAGGACCGCGCAGGAATACCCATTTCATTGAGCGTAAGCGCTAGCAGCCCGGAAGTCACCTGCTCGCCGGAAGACACCACCGCATCATATTCTTCAACCGCGGCAGGCGTACCCAGCGGCGAAATCTGGCGCACAAGACTTACCAGCTGATCCGTCACACCCGCCATGGCCGAGACCACGACAGCGACTTGATGGCCCTGATCGATTTCTTTTTTTACTTTGCGCGCGACATTGGCGATACGGTCAAGATCCGCCACCGAGGTGCCGCCAAATTTTTGTACTATCAGTGCCATAGTTAAGTCATTCGGGTTTTTAGGCCCCGCATATAAGCCCAAACCGTGCGTTTTTGCCAGTGGAAAGTAAAGATTTAGGGTGTATAGCGCAGCAGGGCGGCATCTTCAGTGCTTCCATCTGCATTACGATAGTAGCCCTTGCGCGTGGAAATAAGCGCAAAGCCCCGTTTGCGATAAAGCCGCTGTGCCGCTTCGTTACCCTGGCGTACTTCGAGAAACACGGCCTGCATCTTACGTTCTGCCGCCCAAGCGCATATGGCAGCAACGATTGCCTTGCCGACGCCTCGTTTGCGATGTTGCGGCAATACGCCCAGCGTGAGAATTTCCGCTTCGCCCGCTACCGTACGCAGCAGGGCAAACCCGCTGCCCGCCGGAGCAACAAATGCCCATGTGCCTGCGACCGATAGCAGATGGGCCATGGCCTGCGCATCCCAGCCGCTTTCAAAACAGGCCGCATGAATGGCGCTAAGTGCCTTTATATCCGGTGCAGACGTAATCTCTATATTGATTGGCAAGGCTGACTCCCTTACAGTAGCGGCATTATGACACTTGCAGCGCAAACCGTCGACAACGATGAAATCGAACGCTTCTCGCGCATCGCCGAGGAGTGGTGGGACGAGAACGGCAAATTCAAACCCCTGCACCGCATGGGCCCCGTGCGCCTGCAATACCTGCGCGATCAGATCTGCGCACATCTGAAGAGAAATCCTGACCAGCTAAAGCCGCTTGCCGGGCTGAGCGTGCTGGATATCGGCTGTGGCGGCGGTCTCATCTGCGAACCTATGGCGCGCATGGGTGCGAATGTCACCGGCATCGATGCCTCCGAAAAAAATATCGCGGTCGCATCGCTGCATGCACAGAAAATGGGGCTTGCGATCAACTACCAGCATGCGGCGGCAGAAACACTCGCCGAGCAGAAAAAAAACTTCGATATCGTGCTTGCGCTTGAGATTGTGGAGCATGTCGCCGATGTCGCAGTCTTCCTGAGCGCTTGTGCGACGCTGGTGAAGCCCGGCGGGCTGTTGTTCGTCTCTACCCTCAACCGCACCGTCAAATCCTATGCGCTGGCGATTGTCGGCGCGGAATACGTCATGCGCTGGCTTCCGCGCGGCACACATACATGGAAGAAATTCCTTCGGCCTTCCGAGATCTGCGCACCTCTGCGCCAGCAAGACATGGATATTTTACACATGACGGGCATGACATTCATGCCGCTGAAAAACAGCTGGCAACTTTCAGATTCCGATCTGGATGTTAATTATATGCTTGTCGCAGCAAAGTCGCGACCATCCGCTTAGAATGAAAACTGGTTGGCACCGGTAGTTTGGCTGGAGCCCGCAGTGCCAAAAGCAGCATATAGGTTATACAGGCCGCCATTATATTGTAACTCTTCTATACGGCTATTATTAGCGTCCACCACCCACAAATTATTGCTGCCATCAAACACCATTCCTGCAGGATTAATGAATGACCCTACCGCCGTTCCGGAACCATTGCCGTACTGCGTGCATGTTGCGCCATTGCTAGTAAACATTAAGATACGGTTATTGCCTGTGTCCGACACCCAGATGTTGCCGGATGAGTCCGCCGCGACACCGGCGGGTCTGCTGAGCGCGCCGCATGTGGTGCCCACACCGTTAAAATAATTCACTCCTGCACCAAAGGTAGTGGTCGCCGTTCCGCTCATGGTAAACTGCTGTATGCGGTTGTTTCCCGTATCCGCCACATAGATAAAATTATTATTCTTGTCATAGCCCATGCCGGTTGGATAGCTGAAGGCCCCCGCTCCGGTGGGTTTATATACGGTGCAGCCCGCAGCAGTCATACTGGTGCATTTTTGCATTTGGTTGTTGGCAGAATCGACTACCCAGATGTTATTGGATGAATCAACGACAAGGCCTGTCGGAGCAGTAAACTGCCCTGCAGCGGAACCAGGGGCCCCCAGAGAAACACTGGTGATGAAGCTATAAGATCCGCTCCTGTTGTATTGCATAATACGGCTGTTGCTGGTGTCGGCGATATACAGATTATTGCTTGAATCCACGCCCACACCGGCGGGGTTTTTAAGAACAGGGACACCCGAGCCGTTACCCTGTACGGTATATCCGTAAACGCCACAGCCACCGCCACTTGTACATCTCTGAAACCGATCATTGTTAGTGTCCGCTATCCAAAAATAACCCAAAGAATCAAGGGCAATCCCCGGCGGCGGGCTTGCGATGACCTGAGACAGATTCGGCGGCACAAAATAAATAAAGCAGGCATTGTTGTTGGCGACCGTCATGCTGCCGCCATTGAGATTGACAAGGGGCGTGATTCCTACGGTCGAAGCATCTCCCGCCACCGGCGTATAACTGAATGCAAGCGAGCTGCCTGCCCCGCTTGCCGTGGTGGTGGGCACTGAATGCGAGTTGCCCATAAAATTAAGCGTGAGGGAGGGATTTGACGAGCCGCCGCTGTAGGTAACCGTATTGGGGAAGGTTAGGGTAAACGGCATCGCCTGTCCGGGAAGGTAGACGCCAGCAGGAGGAGGCGTCACCTCCACCGCATTTTGAATAGCGGCAGGTATCATATTGAGTGCATAAGACGGGCTGGCATACATGACGATATCGTCGAAATAGACCGTCTGTTGTTTTTTAACAAAGTTCGTAAGGGTTGTCTGGGCGGTAAATGAAAGATCAACATGGGCGTTGGTGAGCTGATCAACATCGGTGCAACCCGGGCTGATGGAAATAGCCGGATAGCCTGAGCAGCTGTAACCGGCATTAAGACGGCTACCCGTACCTGCTGCGCCTGTGCCGGGGGTGGGTATCCATGCGCCATGCCCATCCGCCCCATGACTTACCAACACCACCACCGCATTTTGCTGCTGGGTAACAAAGTTATCGGTCACCGTCATTTGAGGCTCGCTGGTACCCGACGTGACGGGAAGAAGTGCAGCAGAGGGCCAGCAACCGGTACTCGTAGTGCCCGTAGCATTGGTATCAACCGCATAGGTGATGAAACGCCCATAGCCATCAATAGCGGCATCCACGGGAAGGCCCAGTGTCTTCACCGGTATGATACCCGTTGCGATATGATCCGTAATATCCACGGGAACGCCGGCAAGGCTATTATTGCAATTTCCGGTGGAACCAGAATTGCCTACTGCCACGCCAAACCCGCTATTGCCCATCGCCACGGTGCCATCTGCAGGGCATGGCAGTGTGCCATTGGCAAGTTCGTAGGTACGCAGCGCTGCAAACACGTTGTTCATCTTAGTTTGGGAGAGTGTGGCAGCCGTGAGCTTGCTCTGTGTGCCCGGTAACATCACAACCAGCACGAGCGCCGCAATAGTCAAAAGTATACTGAGCTGGATAAGGGTGAATCCGCTCTGCGCGGCAGACACGGAGGGGCAATTTTTCTGGCCCAAATTAAAGGACATAGGTGGTGCATCCATCTTCTCTTCGATGATAGCGCAGACGGTAAAAAAGAACAAGACTCATCGAAAACTGATAGTGGCTGCATTAAACTGCATTTTGCGCTAATTTAGGCTTATACCTGCCTCAGGAGACCTATGAAATACGCTTTGCCCCTTGCCCTTTTATTGCTTGCAAGCGCCTGTTCGCCGCCGCCTACGGCAAAGGAAATGGCATTGCGTGCTGACTTTGCCGACTGCCTTAGCGAGGCCAAAGAATCTGTGCCCGACTATCTATATCCCACCGCGCATTATGAACAGGAAACCCTTCCTGACGACCGCGGCATACTGCGCACACATAATGTGTTGGTAGAGCCTGATTACGCCGTTACCGAACCGCTCGACAAGGAACGTATGGGCTTGATAACGCCCTGCATGCGTGAAAAGGGCTGGCGAAATCAGCAGACGCAGGCCGAATGGGACAGGGTCAGATTACTCACTCATTGACCGCGCCGCAGGTTCGCCTATAAACAGTGGCATGCCCACCACCGCCCATAAACGTCGCGGACTGATGTTTGTGCTTTCCTCGCCTTCAGGCGCAGGCAAGACGACACTTTCCCGCCGCCTGCTCGAGATGGATACGCATCTGGCGCTTTCCATTTCCGTCACCACCCGTCCCAGGCGCAGCAATGAAATGGAAGGACGCGACTACCACTTCATCAGCGAAACGCGTTTTCAGGAAATGGTCCGGCAGAACGAATTGCTCGAGCACGCCACCGTGTTCGACTATCATTACGGCACACCTGCCAAGCACGTACTCGACAGACTCACCTCCGGCACCGACGTATTGTTTGACATCGACTGGCAAGGCACGAGGCAACTCTCACGCGTCGCTCGCGAAGACCTGGTGAGCGTATTCATCCTGCCGCCATCGATGAAGGAACTTGAGCGCCGCCTGCGCACCCGCGCGCAGGACAGCGACGAGATCGTAGCACGCCGCATGTCCAAAGCCACCGCCGAGATCAGCCATTGGCAGGAATATGACTATGTGCTGGTCAACGATGATCTCGAAGCCACCACCGAACGCGTGATGTGCATTCTGCAGGCCGAACGCATGAAGCGCCCGCGCCGTCCGCAGCTCGAAAGCTTTATTAGGTCTTTAAAATAATTGCTCTGTAAACGCCTAGCTCAGCCTGCTGACCTCGTTTATTATGCCTTACGACCTTTCGTGGATAGGCGGAGGAGTGCTATACGACGACCTCGCGCGAAGCGCGCGGGGGTAAGCGTATGCGAAGGGGGCAGTGAGCCCCCTTGCAAATATTACTATTTCGGTCCGACCATGGTTTCGGGCTTCACCCACTGGTCGAACTGCTCGGACGTGAGAAGTTTCAGGGCCATGCCTGCTTCCTTAAGCGAGGTGCCTTCCTTATGCGCCTTCTTGGCGATTTTGGCGGCGTTGTCGTAACCGATATGCGGATTAAGCGCGGTCACCAGCATGAGCGATTCATTCATGAGTTTGGTGATGCGCTCTTTATTGGCTTCGATGCCGACGACACAATTGTCGGTGAAGCTCACGGCGCAATCGGTAAGCAGGCGGATGGATTGCAGCACATTGTGAATGATCATCGGCTTAAACACGTTGAGCTCGAAATGCCCGGTCGCACCGCCGATAGTCACGGCCACATGATTGCCCATCACCTGAGCTGCCACCATCGTCATCGCTTCGGACTGGGTGGGATTGACCTTGCCCGGCATGATCGAGGAGCCGGGTTCGTTCTCCGGCAAACTCAGCTCGCCAAAACCGCAGCGCGGGCCTGAGCCCAGCAGACGTATGTCGTTGGCGATCTTCATGAAAGAGACGGCAATCGTGTTGAGCACGCCGCTGGTTTCCACCATCGCATCATGTGTTGCGAGCGCTTCAAATTTGTTGGGCGCGGTGACAAACGGCAGCTTGGTGAGCTTGGCCACTTCCTGCGCAAATGCCTCGGCAAATCCTTTTTTGGCATTAAGCCCGGTGCCCACTGCGGTACCGCCCTGCGCAAGTTCGTAGAGTGCAGGCAGCGCGCCTTCCGCGCGGCGGATGGCGTTTTCCATCTGCTTCACATAGCCTGAAAATTCCTGCCCGAGCGTCAGCGGCGTGGCATCCTGCAAATGCGTGCGGCCGATCTTGATGATCGACTTAAACTCATTCGCCTTGTCATTGAGCGCATTGCGCAGCTTCTGCAGCGCCGGGATGAGATGATGCGCAATTTGCATCGCAGCGGCGATATGCATCGCGGTCGGGAACGAATCGTTGCTCGACTGGCCCATGTTCACGTGATCGTTGGGATGCACGGGCTTCTTACTGCCCATCTCGCCGCCCGCCATTTCAATCGCCCGGTTGGAGATCACTTCGTTGGCGTTCATGTTGGTCTGCGTGCCTGAGCCCGTCTGCCAGACGACGAGCGGGAAATGATTATCGAGCTTGCCTTCCATCACTTCGGTGGAGGCTTTGACAATGCCTTCGCCCAGCGGTTTATCGAGCACACCCAGCTGCATATTGACCGTGGCGGCGGCCCGCTTGAGCGTGCCCAGCGCGTGGATGAGCGGAGCCGGCATGGTCTGCCCCCCGATCTTGAAATTACCGAGCGAGCGCTGTGTCTGCGCGCCCCAGTACTTATCGGACTCTACATCGATAGCGCCGAAGCTGTCGGTTTCGCTGCGCGTTTTCATAGGAGATTTCCTGAGCTTGCTGTTGATGCCCTATCTGTAATAAAGTGCCTCCCCTATGGCAACCGCTAAAAAGATAGCACCCGACTACTGGCTTAAGGCCAAACGCCATCTGTGCAAGGCGGATCCGGTGCTGGCACGCTTCATCCGCGCCTATAAAGGTGAGGCACTGGTGAGCCGCGGCAGCGCGTTTTTCTCGCTCGCGCGTGCCATCGTCGGCCAGCAGATTTCTGTAAAAGCTGCACAGAGCGTATGGAAAAAACTCGAAGCCGGCGTAGGCAGCGAAGTATTGCCCGAGGCGATACTCGATACAGATGTGCCGACCTTGCGCTCCTGCGGCCTATCCGGCCAAAAGACAATTTATCTTAAGGAGCTGTCGCAGTTCTTTGTCGCGCGCAGCAAACCACAATGGCACAGGCAGTCAGATGAAGAAGTCATTACCGATCTTATTTCTATCAAAGGTATCGGCAAATGGTCGGCAGAGATGTTTCTCATTTTCCATCTCATGCGGCCGGACGTTTTTCCCATCGGCGATCTCGGTCTGCGCAAGGCAATCGAGCGCCATTACAATAAAGGCAAGTCCATGCCGCCCGCCAAAATGCACAAACTCGCCGAAAAATGGCGCCCTTACCGCTCGATGGCGACCTGGTATCTATGGCGCAGCCTCGATCCTGTACCTATTGAATATTAACAGGGCGCGCAAGAGCCAATAAACCCTAGGCGCTAGCCCGCAACTTCCTGCGTGGCCGCAAGCAAAAGATGATGCATCTGTGCACGAATATCATGTTCGCTGATGATAGCGCCGCCTTTATTCAGATCGTCTTTGATCTTCGCCAGCAGCGATTCCTGATGTGCATGTTCGATATTGAGCGTGGCCAGCGCGCGGGCATATTCCTCCGCCGCGCTGCTTTTAAGCCCCATTTTTTCTGCTACCCAAAAACCCAGCAGCTTGTCGCGGCGCGCACGGATTTTAAATTCCGTTTCTTTATCATGTGCATACTTGTTTTCCGCCGCTTTTTCTTTATCATTGAAACTCGTCATATTTTCCTTCCATTTTCCGTGGTCTCCATTATGAAGGACATCTACCATGCCCCCCAAACGAACCGCAAGCAGAACCATGAACAGACGCGTACCCATCTACGAAGGCAAGGCCAAGCAGCTTTTTGAAGGCCCCGAGCCCGGCACGCTCATCCAGCATTTCAAGGATGATGCCACGGCTTTCAATAATGCCAAAAAAGGCGTAATCAACGGCAAAGGCGTGATTAATAACCGCATTTCCGAGTATCTGATGCTGCGTCTTTCTGACATCGGCATTCCCACCCATTTTATCCGCACGCTCAATATGCGTGAGCAACTGGTCAAGGCGGTCGAGATCATCCCGCTTGAAGTCATCGTGCGTAACGTTGCCGCCGGCAGTTTCGCCCAGCGCTTCGGCATTGAGGAAGGCGCGGCACTGCCCTATCCGATCATCGAATTCTGCCTCAAAAGCGATAAACTGAATGATCCGATTGTCGCGCCGGAAATCATCGTTGCGTTCCAATGGGCCCAACCCAGCGAACTGGAAGACATCACCTCCATGGCACTGCGCATCAACGATTTCCTCAGCGGCCTGTTCCTGGGCGCAGGCATTCGCCTGATTGACTTCAAGATCGAATTTGGCCGCCATTACGAAGGCAATACCGTGCAGGTGATCCTGGCCGACGAGATCAGCCCCGACTGCTGCCGCCTGTGGGACACCAAGACCGGCGAGAAAATGGACAAAGACCGCTTCCGCCGTGATTTGGGAAAGGTCGAGGAAGCCTACCGCGAAGTGGCGCGCAGGCTCGGTGTGCTGCCCGGTGAAAACGATGTCGCCATTGCCAAGCCGCCGGTGAAAAAAGCCGTAGTGAAGCTCTCCGCCGTCACCAAGAAAAAGAAGAAATAGCCATGAAAGCGAAAATCCATGTCACGCTTAAGAACGGCGTGCTTGATCCGCAGGGCAAAGCCATCAACGGCGCGCTGCATCAGCTGGGTTTTGCCGATGTCGGCGAAGTGCGCCAGGGCAAATACATCGAAGTCGAGCTTGGCGAAAAGGACAAGAAAAAGGCACATGACGCGGTGGACGCCATGTGCCGTAAATTGCTTGCTAATACCGTGGTGGAAAACTACCGCTTCGAGCTGGATTAAGCCCGGGTAATTCCTTTAGTGAAGGTAATCGGGTTCTTTATCATCTCACCCCAGCTATGGCCATGGTAGGCGCCTGCACCGATACGGGCGGCGGCATACACACACAGAGCGGTGGTGAGTACGCGACCAAACGTCCATTTCTTCTTGCCGGTCTGCTCATCCACCGGACGGCTGACCACAGCGCCGACCGCAGTGGCAGCGACAGCAGCAGCGGCAGCATATTTCCAGCCTTTGCCGGTAGCGGCCAATACGCCTTCTTTATTAAAGCCGAATGTCTTTGTGAGATAATCTTCGTTCACCAGCTTGCCAAGGTCGCCGAGGTTTTTCTTGCCCTCGCCTTCCATCAGCTTTTTCTTGGCTTCCTCGGTCAGGTGCAACTCATCGACGCTGTAATGCACCGCGCCGTTAAACGAGGCGAGCTTGTCTTTATTGTCTCCCACTTTCTTGATGCCTTCGATATATTTTTCACCTGCCGCCTTGGTATCGGGAGTGGCGAGGCCTAAAAACTCCTTAATTTTTGTGGCAAATTCGCTCATCCATGATTCATGATGGGCGGCCTGTTTGGTGTATTCTTCAATACCGGGAGTGAGCGCCTTGGTAATGCGCAGTTTATCTTTATCGTCCTTGGCAACTTTCAATGCCGCTTCCGCAGCTTCATGAATTCTCGTACCAATCGTGTCCTGGCCGATTTTTACAGCAGCCTGCCCAGCAGCGGTTTTGGCTGTATCAAGAGCAGCGGTTGCATTTTTGAGTTCTTCGGCAATATCAGCCATGGCGTGTCTCCTAATTATTTTTCGCGTTCGATTGGTGTCTTAATTTCTTGTTAGCGTATAAATTCTTTATAACATGACTATAGGCAAAATGTGTTACAATTGGGTTAATATTATGTGACAAAAGCATGATGATTGTTTATCTGTTAGGCGTGCTTATTTTTAGATAAAAATATACAACATATTGTAATATAATAATTAATTATCAGTTGAGTTCCATCATGCGTTCTGCCGTTATTATTTTTCCGGGCTCCAATTGCGATCGTGATGCGCTTACCGTCCTGCAGTTGACCGGCTGTAAGCCTGAAAAAGTCTGGCACGCAGACTCCACCCTGCCCGATTGCGATCTGGTGGTGGTGCCAGGCGGATTCTCGTATGGTGATTATTTGCGCTCTGGCGCCATGGCCGCACATTCTCCTGTCATGCGCGAAGTCATTAAACATGCAGGTCGCGGCGGACGCGTGCTGGGTATCTGCAATGGATTCCAGATTTTAACCGAATCAGGGCTGCTGCAAGGCACGCTGATGCGTAATGCCAAACTTAAATTCCTGTGTCGTGATGTGTTCCTGCGCGTAGAGAATAATACCACCGCGTACAGTTCGGCCTATGACAAGGGGCAGGTCATCAAGGTGCCGATTGCCCATCATGACGGTAATTATTTTACCGATGCTGCCACGCTTAAATCGCTCGAAGATAATGATCAGATCGCGTTTCGCTATTGCGATGAAAAAGGCGGCCTTACTCCGGATGCCAATCCCAATGGGTCGCTAAGCCATATCGCAGGCATATATAATAAAGAGAAGACGGTGCTGGGCATGATGCCCCATCCCGAACGCCATGCCGACCCGCTAACCGGTGGAATTGACGGCAGAGCTATGTTTGAAAGCCTGCTGGCGGCCTAATATCGCCATGAGCGTAATAAAACCTTAACTTCTGGGGTATATAGTAGCGTGATAGCATAAGGCTGTACTTTTAGAGAATCGTTATGCCCTATATCGTCCCTACTACCGAAGCACCCACCTACTGGAACAAGAACGCTGCGCTTGGCGCACTTATCGGCACGCTTTTCTTTCCCGTCATAGGCACGGCTATCGGCGGCGCGATCGGCGGCTATATCGGCAACGAGCGCATGACGCGCGAACTCATCGGCGGCAAAGTGGTCAAAGAGCCGTCCTTCTGGAATATGAAAACCGCTATCGGCGCCTTACTGGGTAAAATGGGCGGCGGCATAGTGGGCGCCATGGTCGGCGGCGCCATTGCATTGCTGTCCTTCGGATTCTTCCCTGCCATTCCTTGTATCTACGCCGGTATTGCCCTGGGTGCCCTTGGCGGACTTATCGGCGGGCTTATCAAAGGCGGCGAGATAGGACAAGCGGAAATGCAGCGCGACTATCTGGCAGCACAACAGAACCAGGGAACATCGCGCCAGCCTACACAGGCAAGGGGAATGGAATTTGATAACGCGATGCCGACGGGCAAATCCTATAGCGCTGACATCTCTTCTTCACGACAGCAGAATCTAACCCCAGGCACCAGCCGCGCTTAATTTTATAGGGATAAATCATCTATGCAGTATGGGAATGGGGTAAACTATATAGGTTACGACAATTTCGGCCCCAGCATGCAGGAGATGCAATTGCTCGGGTTGCAGCAGCGAGCGCAATATATCCAGGATATGTTCGGCGCCAAACCTTTGGATATGGGGGCGTACCGTCTCAAAAACAATTTGAAGAGTGATTATGGCAAAGCCTCGGTCTACGCCTTAACGGGTGGCGCCATAGGCTCCATAGCGTTGTGTTACTTTCTGCTGCCGGGCATGCTGATGGGATTGGCAATGGGAGCTCTTCTGGGCGGAGCAATCTCGCTCAACAAAGATACCAGCAGGGCAATGAATGCCTATGCTTCCTACCTCAATGATTTTGCCGCCCAAGCACGCACGGCCCATGAGAAACAAAAAGTTCAGGCACCCGTCATAGAGCAAAACACCAGCAAGGCACCTCAGAAGCAATGGACGTCAGGCGTCGAAGCCGACCGCAGCAAACCCACCACTCAGTCCTTGCCTTAATTCCCCCACTTTACATCTTCCGTCGCTTGCTTTAGCGTGCGGACCATGAAAGCAACAAGCGCTGCAAGCCCCTCCCACCCTGCCTGCGCCATCAGTCCCGCGGCAATCGCCGAACACGGACTGACGCGCGAAGAATATGCGAAAATTCTTACTATTCTCGGTCGCGAACCCAATCTCACCGAGCTTGGCATTTTCTCGGTAATGTGGAGCGAACATTGCTCTTACAAGACCACGCGCAAATGGCTGGGCACCCTGCCCACCAAAGCGCCGCATGTTATCTGCGGCCCCGGCGAAAACGCAGGCGTAATCGATATCGGCGACGGCCAGGCCGCCATCTTTAAAATGGAGTCGCACAACCATCCTTCTTACATCGAGCCTTATCAGGGCGCAGCCACTGGCGTAGGCGGCATTCTGCGCGACGTGTTCACCATGGGTGCGCGTCCTATTGCCAACATGAATGCGCTACGCTTCGGTGATCCCAGCCATCCCAAGACAAAGCATCTGGTGGCAGGCGTGGTTTCCGGCATCGGCGGTTACGGCAATTGCGTGGGTGTGCCCACCGTCGGCGGCGAATGCACATTTCATCCGTCTTACAACGGCAATATCCTGGTGAATGCCATGACGGTGGGCATCGCCAACACCAACAAGATTTTTTATTCCAAGGCCGCGGGTATCGGTAACCCGGTGGTGTATGTGGGCTCGAAAACCGGGCGTGACGGCATTCACGGCGCTACCATGGCATCGGCAGAGTTCGACGAAAACTCTGAAGAAAAACGCCCGACCGTGCAGGTGGGTGATCCCTTCACCGAGAAATTGCTTATCGAGGCCTGCCTGGAGCTCATGGCCACCGATGCGATCGTTGCCATTCAGGATATGGGCGCTGCCGGCCTCACCTCTTCCTCGCTCGAGATGGCGGGTAAAGGCGAATGCGGCATCGAGCTCCATCTTGAAAAGGTGCCCATGCGCGAAGAAGGCATGACACCATACGAAATCATGCTCTCGGAATCGCAGGAACGCATGCTGATGATTCTCAAGCCTGAAAAAGAAGCGCTCGCGCGCGCCATCTTCGAGAAGTGGGAATTATCTTTCGCCACCATCGGTACCATCACCGACACAGGCCGCATTGTGCTCAAGATGCACGGCAAGACTTACGCCGACCTGCCGGTAGCCCCTATCAGCACCGATGCGCCGGTCTACGACCGCCCCTATGTCAAGACACCGGCACGCAAGGCAGCAATGATTGCCGCACGCGATGCAAAAAAACTTGGCGGCGATCTGCGCAAGCTGCTGGGCTCGCCGGACATCGCAAGCAAGCACTGGATCTGGGAGCAATACGACCACATGGTGATGAACGACACAGTCATGCGCCCGGGTGGTGATGCTGCCGTGGTGCGCGTGCACGGTACCCCCAAGGCACTCGCCATCACTACCGATTGCACACCGCGCTATTGCTACGCTGATCCGTATGAAGGCGGCAAGCAGGCCGTGGCCGAGACCTGGCGCAATCTTACCTGTGTGGGCGCCAAGCCACTTGCCATCACCAACTGCCTTAATTTCGGCAATCCTGAAAAGCCTGAGATCATGGGCCAGATTGTCGGCTGCCTGGAAGGTATGCGCGAGGCCTGCCTGGCGCTTGATTACCCGGTCATCTCGGGCAATGTGTCGCTTTATAATGAAACGTCGACAGGTGCGTCGGCTTCCGCCGTGCAGCCTACTCCAGCCATCGGCGGTGTGGGCATCCTTGCCAACGTCACCAAACATGCCGTCAATTATTTCACGGCCGAGGGGCATCACGTGGTGCTTATCGGCAAGACCGCAGGCCATCTGGGAAGCTCGCTTTACTTACGCGAAGTGCTTGGCCGCGAAGAAGGGCCGCCGCCGCCCGTCGATCTCACCGCCGAATGTGACAACGGCAACTTCGTGCGCGAGCTTATCGCTTCGGGACGCATCGCAAGCGCGCATGATCTATCTGACGGCGGGTTGTTGGTGGCACTGGCCGAAATGGGTTTTGCCAAAGGCATCGGCGCCATGCTCACTTTCCCGCAAACTGACGATCTGTATGGCTTTGCTTTCGGTGAAGATCAGAGCCGCTACCTGCTTGCCATTCCCGCCGAACATACCCAGAATATTCTACAGGAAGCGATCAGCAAAAAAGTGCCTGCCCTGCTGCTGGGTAAAACCGCCAAGGACACGCTTGCGATCGAAGGATTGCTTAATGAATCCATCATCGCGCTGCGCGACATCCACTCTGCATGGCTTCCGGGCTATATGTCGAACGAATGATGGTCAAAGAAAAATATCTTTATCCATGCATTGTTGCTCTCTACGCCATCGCCATGCTCTATTCGGTTTTGCTGGGGCTCACACATCCCAACCGCAACTGGGACATGATCTGCTATCTGGGCAGCGTCGTCTCATGGCAGGAAAAAACGCCTGAGACCATCTATTCCACTTCCATGGGCATCGTGAAGGACACCATGCCGGACTGGCTTTATCAGCAATTCATCGAAAATCCGCTCTCGTCCAGCCCAGCGGCCTATATACAGCAGCTTCCCTTCTGCCAGGTAAAGCCACTTTACAATGTTTCCATGTGGTTTTTTCATCAGACCGGCATGGCGCTCACCACTGCCAGCTGGGTGACATCTACGGTAAGCTTCGCCATTCTTGCCATCTTGCTGTTTCTCTGGCGTCCGCATTGTATGGGGCGCAGCGCATGGCTCTTAATGGTGCTGGCGCTCGCGTTCTTCTGGGAGGACTGGCCGTTTGCAACGCTCGCACGCTTCTCTACACCCGATGCGCTTTGCACCATGCTCTGCATTGCTGCGCTGTTTGCCTGGCTTGAGCGCAAATCATTTCGTTATTTCTGCCTCTTCGGCTTGCTTGCCACGCTCGCACGTCCTGATTCCATCATCCCGCTTGGAATCTATACAGCCTATTTTGCCACCTTAGCACCAAAGCCGCAGCGCGCACCGCTCTTCGACGCGGTATTCTTTTGCGCCCTGCTGCTGATTTCCAATGTCGTTGTAAAGCATATCACGCAGGGCCCTAATTACACCTATGAGCATTTTTATATCTATAGCTTCTTCAATAAAAACCCCAATCCGGCAACCATGTCCGACCACCTCACTTTTGATATGTACTGGCAAAGTTTTACCGTCGGTCTTAAAGACTTTTTCACGTTGCCGCGTACCATCATGCTGGTCATCATCAGCCTTGCTGGAGGCTTCAGCTATTACATGAGGCCCGCGCCTGGAAAGGCCAATCGTTTATGGCTTGACCTGCTGCTCGTCACGTGGGGCGCCTGGGCCGTGCGTTTCATCTTATGGCCCGCCGCGCTGGAAAACCGGTTTTATTATGGCTATTGCCTGGTTATATTGTTTGCCAGCGGCGAATTGATCGCGCCGTTTACCGCTTCTGCATGGAAAATACTGCAAACGTTCCGCAAGCAGCTCAACAGTTAATCCTCACTGGAGTGTTCTGATGAAAATATCCTCCATGCAAAAGATTGATTTTTATGCGGGCGTGCCCCTCACGTTTGCCTGCGGATTATACCTGAAGACCAAGCATTTTTTTAAGCCGCAGGAGAAAAAGATTCCTTCGCAGGTGCGCCACATCCTGTGTATCGAGCTTTCGGAAATGGGCTCGATGGTGCAGCTGGCGCCGCTGATTGCCAAGATGCAGGCCACCTATCCTCAGGCGGCCATTACCTTCGCCACCTTCCGCTCTTCGGCACCTATCCTGCATATTTTAGGCATGATCGATAAAGAAAGAATCCTCACGCTGCGCACGAATAATCTTTTCCTGTTCACCCTTGATCTGATGCGCATGATTCTTGCGTTTACACGCACAGATTTTGATATGGTTTTTGATTTTGAATTATTCTCGCGCATCAGCAGCCTGCTTTCGTTCTTTTCCGGCGCGCCCGTGAAGGTGGGGTTCGACAATTTCCAGGCCGAAGGGCTCTATCGCGGCAAATTTCTTACCCATCCGGTGACCTATAATCACCATCAGCACATCGCCAAGAATTTTTTTGGCATGTGGTATGCACTCGGCGAAAACTGGGGCGATTTGCCGCATACCAAACGCGTGATCCCCGATGAAGAGATACGTCTGCCCGCCATTGCGCTTGCCCAGAAGCCGCAGGAAGTCGAGGCATTGCGCGCTAAATTGCATGCGGCATTTCCTTCGCTCAAGGACGCAAAGAAGCTGGTATTGCTCAATCCTAATTCGAGCGAGGCGCTACCGCTGCGGCGCTGGCCGATGCAATATTATCTCGAGCTGACGCGCAGACTTTCCGATCATGCCGATGTCCATATCGCGGTGACGGGCGGGCCGGACGAGCGCGAGGACGCACGCGTCATCTGCACGGCGCTTCAGCATGCGCGCGTAGTGGATCTGTCGGGCTTCACCAGTATGGGCGAGCTGATTTCGCTATACCGCATCGCCGACCTCATGATCACCAATGACAGCGGTCCGGCACAGTTCGCCGCGCTCGCGCAGATGAAGACCATCGGTCTCTTTGGGCCGGAAACGCCGGCGCTCTATGGGCCGCTCAATCCCAACGGTTACAATTTCTTTAAAAATCTGCATTGCTCACCCTGCTACGCCGCACAAAATCATCGGCGCTCGCTATGCACTAACAATCTCTGCATGCAGCTGATTACGGTCGACGAAGTGTATAGCAAGGCGAAAGAAATGCTGGCGCTGGCCGCGTAAATCAGCGCGGCACTTTGACAGGCTTGCGGTCCTTGTCGATGGCGACATAGACGAAACGCCCTTCGGTAACTTTCTGCTTCTCGCCGCCTTCCATGCGATCAACGATAGTATCGACCTTGACGGTGATGCTGCTCTTGCCGATCTTTTCAATGTAAGAATAGCATTCAAGGCAGTCGCCGATGAGCACAGGAAGCAGGAACTGGATATTCTCCATTGCCACCGTCACGACGCGGGTCTTGGCGAGCTTGCGCGCAGGGATGGAACCCGCGATATCCATCATGCTTAAAATCCAGCCGCCGAAAATATCGCCGTCGGGATTGGCATCCTTCGGGAGCGCAACAACGCGTATGGAAGGCTCGGGCATAAACTACCTTGCGGGATTGAGGTTGCTAAGGCTATAACCCGATTGCCCCATATCTATCAACCTTAAACTGGTGCCCTCATGCCCATGCCCGCTTGTGAGATTGAACGCCTGATGCGCACCGCCTTTCCGGATGCGCAAATTACGCTTGTCGATCTGGCAGGGGACGATGATCACTATGAACTTACCGTCATTTCAAAGGCTTTTGCAGGCAAATCAAGGGTAGCACAGCATCAGATGGTCTATGCAGCCCTGGGGGGCCAGATGGGCTCAAAGCTGCATGCGCTGGCTCTTAAGACGCAAGCCGGAACGTGACAAAACGCCTATTTTCGCTATACTTCATGATCCCTGAACATTGAACTTCATAAGGACCTCTCATGAGCGATAATCCGGCATTCACCCAAATCAAAGAGACTATCGACAAGAACGACATCGTGTTGTTCATGAAAGGGACGAAGAAAATTCCGCAATGCGGCTTCTCCGCCACCGTCGTGCAGATTCTCGAGCGCTCGGGCGTGGACTACAAGGATGTCAATGTGCTGGCCGACCCCGCGCTGCGCGAAGGCATCAAGCAGTTCAGCCAGTGGCCGACCATTCCGCAGCTTTACATCAAGGGCGAGTTCATCGGCGGCTGCGACATCGCGCGTGAGATGTACGAATCGGGAGAGCTTGCGACATTGCTGAAAGACAAAGGCATCCTGAAGGCTGCCTGATCTAATTAGGTTTATCGATTTTTTCTTCTTCCGTTTTGAAATCGCATTTCTTGTTCACGCCAATGACCAGCAGATGGCGTTTGCGCTCCTGTAGCGCTGCGATTTCCTCACGCTCGGCGGTGCCGAAATCCATGAAGAGCGCCGGCACATAGAGAAACACCGCCGCCGCACCGAAAAATGCGTTCTGGTAGGTTTTGTCCTCTTCTTTCTTGAGGCGCACGATATCCTGATCGATCATGGTGAGCTCGGTGGCCAGCGCCTGGCAGGATTTCAGATCGTCGTTATATTCGGAAACGGCGACCGGCGTGGCTTTTCTTGCTGCACATCCCGCAAGGATGGCGACCATAAGAACGATACTGAGAAGTTGCTTCAAGTGCCGCGGCCAGTGCCTTGAGCGGGGCCTTTGATGCCCGCTGACGGCGCAAATGTTCCGAGGTCGGCTTCACTCACCTGCACCCTATCGACCACCACACCATTCTTGACCAGAATCTTGCCTGCCTGGCTTACTGCAGTGGCAATGTCGGGACGTGCGCGCACCAGATTTTTTATGCGATCAAGCGTCTGGCGCGCTGACTGCGCAAACATATCGCGCAATCGTGCAAGCGTACCGTGGGAGGGAATATCTGCCACTTCTCTGCCCGGTTGCCTAAGCTTGCGCTTGGCCAGTGCGGCGGAGAATTTTTTACGCATGTTATCGCGTATATTGGCCGGAAGCGTTTCGAGCATGACTTCCAGAACCTGCTCGGGATTTTCGCCTTTGGCCACCGCCTCGACCGCTTTAGCGATCATCTGATCGAGCTTCTGGTCTTGATTAGTGTTCTGCGTGCGCGCGTCACCGGAGGAGTTGGAATTAGGTTTTGCCATACGTGTTAATATTTACCTGCGTTAGGGCTCTCTATTTGCACCATTGTGACTAAAAAACCTAAAATACTCCAGAATTATTGTCATGAATCCGTCATGGTCTTGTGGTAAAATCGGCAGGTATGAAAGTCACGCGCCCATCGCTCTTATGTCGAACGTTTCTTTTTATGGCTCTTGCAAGTGGCATGAGCGCAGGCGAATGTTACGCGGCAATTCCAGCGGTGATCTTGCCACCGCCTGCCGTAACGCCCGTGGCCGCCAGAGAACTGACAGCCGCACATTTAATCCCGGTGGCCGCTAGGGAGCTGACTGCGGCGCATTTGACCGCGGTGGCCGCGATTGAGCTTCATCCCGCCCCGCTCAATGCTGTGGCACCAAGAGAACTTACGCCCATTTCAGCAAATCCCGTCGGCGGTGCGGCTGCGGGGGCAACATCTTCTACACTTCCTGCCAATGCCATATCCCCACCTGTGCAGACGGCCGCGCCAACTCAGGCGGAAAATCCGCTTGAACCTGCACCGGTCTGGCAACCTGTGGCACATAACTCCTCGTTGACCGCTGCTGACTTCAATCCGGCAGTCTATTAAAGCCGTTCATTATATTTGTTTTATTATTCAGTATGTTGGAAAATTCCGACACAGCATTTCGTCACCCAAAATTAATACTTTGCTAAGCACCTGCATGGTAAAGTGATTCCTATAGTTTTGGAGCGCGCCGATGGAATATTCACGTATCGATGCCAAAGGCCATTTCACTGATGAGCAACCCACTTCTTTGGTCGTCGGTAGCAGCGCTGGTGTAGATGAAAAGCCAGGATTCGCCAAACAGGTCAAAGCCATTCTTGAAGAGCGAGGTCTGCAAGGCATGGAGCCGATGGGCCAATGGGGCGTCGTTATTCCCATAGCGGAAATAAAAAAGCTTGGAGCGAATTTAGACGCTGCACTCGACGAAGTGGAAGCCCAGGCAAACGCACGCATCGCCGTGAACATGTCATTCGCCAAACCCGCACCAACACAGGAACCTCCGCCCACGACGATAAAAACTACGCCGGCTTTTGAGGCACCCCTCATTGCTCAGCAGAACCCGCCCGCAAGTAACATTTTGGCGAAACCTGATTCGGGCAAACCGTTGCAACCCACCGCTTTGCACGCAAAGGAAAACGGAAGCTGGGAGCTGAGTTTCCCCGACAGCGCCAGCACCCATGACATCGCAAAATTTCTCAAAGAAAATAATATTGCCGGCACGATGATCATCAGCAAGATGGGAGCTCGTCCCGGTGAAATCCATTTGCGCCCCAATTCAAAAGAAGGCATTGAAGCGGTCAAAGACTGGGGCATAGATCATATGCCGTCAGCAAAATGTATCAATGTCGAACAGATGCTGGATGGCGCAGTCGTCGCCTCTAATACGACCTGGGAAAGGTCAAGACTGAGTAATGACCAATCAAATTATCGCGCGATAGTCGGCAGTGCAAAAGAAGGCAGAAACCTGAAAGATTCCTTGGTCGCAGCCAGCAGCGGAAAGCTTAAACCCGATCAGGTGCAGGTAGATGATAAGCATCCCGATAAAGTCCGGGTCAGGGTATTTGGCGATGCCATCGCCATCGCAGAGGGCATTGTTTGCAAAGCCAAAGAAGCACGCAACTACGACCCCATAGGCGAGGCTTACCAAGGCATTATCGTGTCTGCAAAAGACTTCAAACCGGAGCTGGATTCGCCGCAGATGCATAAGCTCAAATCTGTCACGGGGGGCGCACAAGGCGTGCAAGCAGGCACAAGCACGATGCCCACTGCCGCATTCGCCTATCAAAGCGGTGTTGAAGTAAAGACCCGCGGATAGCATTAAGATCCATAAGAACATGACTGAACAAAGCACCACCGTCGAAGACGATAATACAGTGGCCACTGCCCAAGAAGCAGGGCTTGAGACACTCTCACTAATGCTGGTGGATCTCTATGTAGCCAAAGGCTACCGACTTAAAACCCTTGCCGCCAAACTCGCTATTCCCGAAAAAGAATTTATGCGCTTTACCAATGGCGAACTCGACGTTTTCTCACCGGAAAAACTCACCGAACTCGCGCTGGCACTGGGCTGCGACTCCACAGAGACGCTCTTGCAAGAGGCAAAAGCAGCGGAAATAAAGCGTCTGGAAAGAAATAAACTCGTGGGATTTAACTTTGCGGCCTGCGTTGAAGATATCGTCAATGGCGATGTTGTGCCTGGCCGGGTGGCCTATATTTTTGCCAAACCCAAACAGATATTTCCTAGCTCCATGAAGCTCCTGTGGGCCTCATCGCTTGAAGAAGAAATGGCACAATGGCATAAGAGCTGCGCAGCATTGCAGGAGCCGCAGAGAACCCAGCGCTTTAGCCGCTTGCGTCAGACGGCATTGGATCTTATCGAACAGCAGAAACTGGTCCCACCTGATGCAAAATTCATCGACGAGCATGCCCCACCACCTGAAACGGCACACTGGATTGAAGAGGAAAAGAAATTCTACTTTCATGCAAAACCTCCTGTGCAGATAAGAGTGTCTAGCTCTGAGACGCCAAAAAGTTCCTGGCCAAAACCCCTTACCGCGGCACCCGGCAAGACAGCACAGACGCCTGAAACTCGGCAGAACGCTCACATATTAGGGCCGGGAGTGCTCACCGGTACTTCGCTTGCCAAATGCGTTCCCACTGTCGTGCGCATGGGCATACCTACGCCCAGCATCGACAGAATATATGCCTCCACCAGCAAGGGCTTCCTCAATAAAACTTTTACGGACGAGGAGCTCAGACATATCTTCAATTCCGCACCGCTGAGGAGAGAATGGGGAGACATGCATGGTGCCTGCGTCAAGAAAGCCATCGAACTGGTAAGGGCAGGAAAAATTTATGAGCCTAAATGTTTTGGCGAACCATATAACAGTCTGATGACTACCAACTGGCGTTATAAAGGACAGAATCTTCTGGTGAAGGGCCGTAGCGATGGCTCGGAATTACTGCCTGCGTTACAGGAAATGAACATCATCCCGCAAGAAACTCAACCGTCAGGTGTCGGCAAAGGCTAATAATATGGCCGAATTAAAACCTCTGTCTTGCATTTACTGAAATGTAAGAACAGCGTTCTTTCTAATCTTGTTGTAGAATTGGTGCCCGCGGTCGGACTTGAACCGACAAGCGCTTTAACGCGCAACGGATTTTAAGTCCGTAGTGTTTACCATTTCACCACGCGGGCGTTGTTTCAATACACAATCTGTAGGGGGAAGCACTGTGTCGTTTATCCTACATATAGTATAAAAAATGCTTTTTACAGCAGATGTTTATTGTGAAAATCCACAGGTTGTGTATATAACGCATATAGATTTATGAGCGCAATCGATTTGTCCGAATCTATCCGGAGTGCGCTGTTTTACAAGACCGTAAGTTATACACAGGAGAGGATGAAATGAAAAAAACATTATTTGCCGCAAGCTTAGGAGCATTATTGGTCACCACGGCTTTTTCGGCGCAAGCGGACGAGCGCTGGCCCAGGTGGTACCTCGGTCTGACCGGTGACTATACAATTATGGGTAATGAGGATGTCTCTGGTAGCCGCGCCTCGTCATTGCAGCTCAACGACGGGTATGGTTTCGGCGGCGCGATTGGCTATTTGCCCAGTTCTTCGATTCCCCTCATCAATGCCTTACGCTTTGAAGCGGAAGTGAGTTACCACAGCAACGGCGTAAGCCGCGTTAACTTCAACGGCGGCGGACAAGTCAACGGTAATGGTAGCTACAGTTCTACCGCTTATATGGTCAATACGTACTATGATTATCCGATGAACTCACCCTGGTCGCCCTATATCGGTTTTGGCCTTGGTTTTGCCACCGTCCACCTGCCAACGAGCAGCGGTGCCGGCAATTCGGATGAAAGCGATAACGAGTTTGCCTATCAGGGTATGCTGGGTATCGGCTATACGCCGGACTCGATCCCCAATACGCAGTGGACACTGGGCTATCGTTATTTGGCCACCAGCGACCCCAGCTTTAATAATGTCTCGTCTAAATACAGCACCAACAACATCGAAGTTGGCGGCAAGTTCAGATTCTAACGCTACTTTCCCACCTTTTAAAGGCGTCCTTTCGGGGGCGCCTTTTTTGTTTTATGCTGGTTTCATGAGCACACTCTCTTTCACCGCATTACGCATCAAAGATTTCCGTCTGCTGCTGTTTACGCGTGTCTTCAGCATGATGGCGCTGCAGGCGCAAGCCGTGATCGTCGGCTGGCAAATCTACTCGCTTACGAAAAATCCCTTCATGCTTGGCCTCACCGGCCTGACGGAGGCCCTGCCCGCCATCGGCTGCGCGCTATTTGCCGGCCATGTGGTGGATATCAGCCGTCCGCATCGTGTCTATTTTCTGTCCATCGGCGCACTTACGCTCAATACCTTTACTTTGCTGCTGCTTGCCGGTGGCTTTATTGCTTTGCAGTCACATGCGGTCATCCTCGCTATTTTCATCGGCGTATTTATCTCCGGCGCTTCGCGTGGTTTTATCATGCCCGCTTCCTTTTCGCTGCTGCCACGCATTGTCACGCGCGCCGATATTTCGTCGGCTTCCGGCTGGTTAAGCAGCGGATTTCAGCTTGCCACTATCTGCGGCCCGGCCATCGCCGGCCTTGTCTACGGCGGTTATGGCGCCAGGGCGGCGTGGTTTCTGCCTACAAGCCTGATGCTTGCGGGATTGTGCATGCTTACCGGCATCAGCGACACACATCGCCGTTACCGCAGCGAACAAAAGCGCGAACCCGCACGTCAAAGTATTGCGGCGGGCTGGCGATTTATTCTTCATAACCGCGTGCTGCTCTCAGTGATGGCCCTCGATATGTTTGCCGTGCTCTTCGGCGGTGCCACGGCAATGCTACCAGCCTACGCCGACCGCGTGCTGCATGTCGGCTCCGAAGGGCTCGGCGCACTCAGGGCCGCACCGGCACTTGGCGCCATTGTCAGCGCATTGGTGTTTGCCATGCGGCCGTTTAGACTCGTGCGCGGCAGCTTGCTGCTGTGGGTCATCACCGGCTTCGGCATCTCGATGATCGGTTTTGGGTCAAGCAACATTTTTTGGGTTTCCATGATCTGTCTTGCGGCAAGCGGGGCGTTTGACAGTGTGAGCATGGTCATGCGCGGCACGCTCATGCAGCTGCTCACTCCCGATGCGATGCGCGGTCGTGTTTCCGCGGTCAACAGCATGTTTATCATCTCGTCGAATGAAATTGGCGCATTTGAATCGGGCCTTGCCGCCAAATTGCTGGGCCTTGTGCCTTCCGTGATCATCGGTGGCATAGGCACGTTGGTGGTAGTGGCAACCACTGCATGGCTTTCGCCGCAATTGCGTAAACTCGTTGTCGACTCCCATCAGCCGGCAACGTAAATTTTACCTCGCAGCCGCACGCTTGAGACGATCATTGATAGCAACGCCCAAATCTTTCTGGGGAATAGGCACCACTGCGATGGCTGCATATTCCGTAATATCAAGTGCACGCAACATGGCAAAAAGATTTGCTGCCGCTTCTTTAAGATCCCCTGTGGAACTTAAGTTTAGCGTTTTCCTGGCACCCGCAGGCACATTGTCGCCAAACGCCAGTAGCGCCTCATTAGCCTGTACGTTTGTTGCTTGTAGCCGCACGGGTAGCGACGGCGCATAATGGCTCTTTAGCATGCCGGGCGACTTGAGCACGCCGTCCTGCTCGCCTGCAACCGTTATTTTTTGGTTGAGCACCGCTTCAATATGCGCACGCGTGATTGCACCGGGGCGCAGCAGCGCCGGTGTCTTGCCGCTAAGATCAAGAACGGTTGATTCAATGCCGACTTTGCAGGCACCGCCATCAAGAATCAATTCCAATGCACTGCCAAATTCTTGTGCAACATGTGCGGCGGTAGTCGGGCTCACACGTCCAGAGCGGTTTGCACTCGGTGCGGCTACGGGAATGCCGGCAGTTTGGATAAGTGTGCGCGCCATTTCATGCGCAGGCATACGTACGCCCAGCGTGTCTGCGCCCGCACCTGCTAACAAGGAAATTTTGCAACTGGCGCTGCGCGGCAGCACAAGTGTAAGCGGGCCAGGCCAAAACGTCGTTGCCAGTATTTGCGCTGCTTCATTCCATTTTACAATCGTCTGCGCCATAGCCACATCCGCAACATGGATTATCAGCGGATTAAACTGCGGCCTACCCTTGAGCGCAAAAATTTCCGCGACCGCAATGTCGTTCGTAGCGTCGCCGCCAAGGCCGTATACTGTCTCGGTAGCAAAGGCCACAAGCTTGCCTGCACGCAGCAGATCGGCAGCAGCGTGAAGCGCATTTTTATTCATCGAACGTATCTGCATTGACAGCATCTAGTAGGAGGAGTAACAGTACTAACAATATATAGTGTTTTAGACCTAAAAACAGGGAGGCAATTATGTCAGAAAAGGTCATTACCATAGCCCAGCAGAAAGGTGGAGCAGGAAAAACCACTGTGGCGGCACATCTTGCCGTGGCACTCAGCCAGCGCGGCAAGCGCGTGGCGATTGTCGACATCGATCCCCAGGGCAGCCTCACCCAGTGGCACAAATTGCGCGAAGAACGTTTCGGCGAAGGCTATACCGGCCTCACATTTGCCGCACTTTCCGGCTGGCGCGTGGGCAGCGAAGTGGCCCGTCTGCGTCGCAATCATGACATCATTATTATCGACAGTCCGCCGCATACGGAAACCGAAGCGCGCACGGCAATCCGCAGCGCTGACTATATCATCGTGCCGGTGCAGCCCAGCCCTACCGATCTGTGGGCCACCAAAGCTACACTTGATCTTGCCAAAGCCGAAAAAATACCGGTGCGCGTAGTGCTCAACCGCGTCAATTCCAGCTCACGGCTTGCCGAAACGATTTCCAAAGAACTACCGGATCTGGCCAAAAGCACTCTTGGCAATCGTGTATTGTTCGCCTCATCATTGATGGAAGGGCGCTGTGCCACGGAAGTGGCGCCTTCGAGCCCGGCAGCACTTGAAATCAAGGCATTCGCGGAAGAGATCAACCGTGCGCTTCGCGCTATGGATAAAGAAGAAGACAGCGAAGACAAAAAGATTGCTTGAGCTAAAGGCAAGGAGGACAGCATGCAGATTGGCTATCAGATTTTCTCATGCCCGCTCGGAGAACTGCTGGTTGCGGGCACGCCGTTCGCCGTAACCAACATTCTGCTGGGGACTGACAAAACGCAGCTTGGTGCCGAATTTCTCTGGCAGCATGACAATGCCAGCTCGATTGCCAAGAACGAATACGTTAAGGAAGCGTGTCAGGCTATCGCGGCTTACCTGCATGGAGAAAATCCCCGCATTGATGTCGCCATTCAGCTGGATGGCACAGAGTTTCAACGCAAGGTGTGGAGTGTGCTGCGCCAGATTCCCTATGGCCATACCATCAGCTATAGCGCCGTTGCCGGAGCCATCGGCGACAGCAGTGCGGTGCGTGCGGTAGCCAATGCCTGTGCTGATAATCCGGTACCGCTCATCGTGCCCTGTCATCGCGTCATTCATAAAAACGGCGATATCACCGGTTTTAGCTGGGGTAAAGAGGCCAAACGCTGGCTGCTCGATCTTGAAAAAACTCATGCCCCGGTATTTATGCCCGGACAAACCACGCCGGTGTTTTCTTCGACCAGCAACGCTGTTTTATAGCGAAGCCTGTCCGGCTAACCACAAGCAGAGCGCATGAGCAAAGCTTTTACCAAGGAATCCGACGGGGACGGGGAAGAACCCGATGAACCGGATATCCTGCCCGCCAGTCATAAGAACTATATGACCCCGGCCGGGGCAGCCTCATTGCAGGAAGAATTGCGCCGTCTGATGCGCGAGGAACGACCAAAGATTGTCGAGACGGTCGCCTGGGCAGCAAGTAATGGCGATCGTTCGGAGAACGGCGATTATATCTACGGCAAAAAACGCCTGCGCGAAATCGATAAGCGCGCGCGCTATCTCAGCAAACGCTTAGAGACCGCAGTAGTGGTCAATCCTGAGCAGCAAAAAAACCTGACTCAGGTGTTCTTTGGTGCCACCGTCACCTATAGGAGCGAAGACGGTAAAAAACATACCGTCCGTCTCGTCGGCATCGACGAAGCTGATCTGACACAAGGCAAAATCAGCTGGATCTCACCGGTAGCAAAGGCCCTGATGAAAGCCCGCGTCGGCGACACGGTGGAGTTGCGCACACCGGCGGGCCCCGAAACTATCGAAGTGGTGTCGATCCGCTACGGCTGAGACGCGCCTTCATTCCATTCTACACTGCCACGGTAACATTTGTGCGCTTTGCCAGTGGGAGATACTGCTTGCTCAAAAAATTTCTGCTTTGATATTTCCAGTAATACGACAGGAGTATTTTTAAGTTCTTCGCGAGTAATCACATGATTTTTCGCCTGAGGAGGGAACGTAATAATTTTTTTATCGAGCGTGGGACAGAGAATTAATTCACTAACGTCAAAGGTAGGGGCCCATGACATCTCCATAAAAACCAATGTATTTGCATCACCAGTTTTCTGAAGCATTTTTGTAAGCTGCAGCGGATAATATGAGGTAGAGAACAATATACGCGTGTGATAATAAGGGATCACGCCTACACTACCTAATGTATTGGCAGTATACTCGCCGTAATAGTTATAAAGATTTTTATCGGGAGGCACTAACGGAAATAACTTTCCGCCTGTGAGTATAATATGCGTAGTGTCTAGTGTGCTGAGGTAATTTCTAATCTTTAACAGTTCTTCTTTGGATACTTGGTGGTTGTATTCTTTCCAGTATTCGCCCTGATCTAGGTAATACCCAAGATCACCTGTCTCAGCAAAACGCTCTGCAGGGCTATAACAAGCACATCCACCTATCAGAACCGTTATTGCCATAATTTTTAGCCGAGAAAACTTAAATTCCTTACTGCATTGATCAGCACACCATTGCAAAAAATCAGCAACAGTCCATCCTGCGGTCGTCACTATAAATGGAAGCACCCATAAACTATGCCTTGATGTAAGAAAAGGGTACTTTCCAGTAAATACCAAACCCATCCCAAGCCCTATCGCAATACACACTAAAAAGAAAAAAGGATGCACGCCCTTGCGAAATATTGTCAGTACCAACATGGGAATTATTAATACCGCCGCTCCATGAGAAGGCAGAATGTAATAGGACACAAATAATGGGTAAAGCGCTGTTGCCACCAGTAAGTAAGTGTTGGGTAACAAGCTATGACTGAACGAAGAAAAAACATTCAAAGCCGCGTTGGCATCTCGCCAGAAATAATAACTCGTGCACATTATTATGGCAATTATACTATTTGCCAACAACCAACGAATTTTATCAGAATTGCCCTCTTTGTGCAGATACAGACTGCCCATTTCGTATGAAGCAATCGAACAAATGGCAAAAATGCCGGAAAAATGTGTAAGAACAGCAAGCGCAGCAAAACAGCTGTAGCTCAGCAATAGACGAGAGGTATGCTGTTTGTGCCATTGAAGATAAAAATAAAAACTTAAGGAAAGAAGAAAAAGAAAAAGAGTGTAATTTCTTACTAAAAAATCCTGCGTAATGCAGCCATGACTAAACGCAATTAACGCAGAGCAGCATAGGCCTGTTAATTGGCCGTTTAAAAATGTACCAAGTTTATAATATAGCGGAACAAGTGCGACTGCGAATATCAGCGAAAAACTACGCACGAACCAGATGTTATCCGAAATCATCATCCAGTAGTGACGTAAAATCTGACCTAGTGGCGGATGTGCCTCATAAAGCGAGAATTGTAAAACTTCTTTTAATGTCGTGCCTTTGGCGATGGCAATATCCGACAATTCATCCGGATTATAATAATAATGCCCCATGCCATGGACGCTGATGTAAGCAAAAATAACTACTAGCGTTGCAATCCATAGAACGATGAAGCGTGTTGATAGTAAATCTTGCGTATATTTGTCATAAATGACTTTTTCAGTGGGCATTATCTATCGCTCGATCATATGATGAGTAACTTGTTTAAGCTTAGTGTAAAAGAATTCTAAATGCGACAAATTAAGGCGCAATTTTCTACATATGATATAGTGGATAAAGTTATATCTTACGTGAGAGCAGCCGTTAAATTGTGGTCTGATCCATTATGTCTAGTATCTAGCCATATATCATGCCCGGGCCATGGACGCTTTTGATGGCGTCATACATGCCGGTGCTTTTGGCGACCACGTCGATACTCTCCAGGACTCTGAGTAATCCTGCATTTTTTTGTCTGTTGCTAGTGGGTGCTGGTTCGCCTGTTTTTGCGACCGGTTCAGCGGTGCCATCTGGCGGCGTATCCTTACTCAGATCGGCAATCAGCTTGGTAAGAACGGGTTGAAGTTTCGTTTCAAAACCCTTGGCAATCAGGTTTCTGCTCGGCCCTTCTCTGCTCTTTTGGGCTTCCCAGTCCGTGGTGTGCGCTCGTATATCTTCCAGAGCAAGTCTTATATCCCCCCATTGGGCATGATACTGGGGATATTTATGATCCAGCATAAGAATCTGGCCTTTTATCGCACCGAGATGATCTATTTCGGCCGTAATCGGCAAATCAGGCTGGCCTGGCAGCGGTTCACCCGGATCGTTATGCAACAATTTGCGCACTGTTTTCTCGATGGATTTTTTCCAGTTTCTGCCTTCGAGATGTTCGCTATATGCCGCCGCAACGGCCGTAAGCGCTTCCCTATGACCCATGCCGATGGCCTCAAGCCCTTTGACCATCGCTGTTCCGCCGCGGATTTCATCGTCACCGGTACTATTGCGGACAATATTATACATGATATTGCTCATCGCACTTTCTTCCAGCAGGTTCATAAAGCCATGCGAAGCGGCAACGTATTTTTCGAGCATATGTTGACGCTCTTCAACAACACTGAGTATTTCTTTTCTAGAACTCGGTAATCCCTTGGACTCTTCAGGCATATATGCTCCGACAATGGCGATATGAATGATACTTCACCATGCTAACGCATGAATATTAAGGATTTACTAATTTCACCTGATTATTTATATAACAATATCAATATATTAAATGGTATTCGCTTGTTATTTTAAGCTGTTGTCACTCCCCAGGGCCGGTCAGACGCGCAATCGGCCACATATATGCCCATAGCCATACCTCTTCTTTATAACAAACCCACCTTCAACAATGGGACTCTTATCGCATCCTGTGCATGCTGGATGTGTAACTTCAACATCAGGAGGATTGTGTTATGAGTAAAGATACCATTGCAGGTGCAGTCAAAGAAGTGGGCGGTAAAGTCCGCAGTACTGTAGGCCATGCCACCGGCGACAAAGAAGGCGAAGCCCGCGGAAAAGTGGATGAAGCCGCAGGCAATATCCAGAAGAACTATGGAAAAGTAAAAGATAAGATCAAAGAAGCCCTTGATTAATTTTTTTGATGAATCTTTTAATGGCACTCGGCCATATACAGGCCGAGGCCAGGGGGCAGGAAATGCCCTTTTCCCCAAGGCCACGAGAGACTTGGATTAGCTGCGAATTCCTTCTCTTGCGGCGCATTATTTCCCGTAAAAAATCCTGACTATTTTATTTTGCCTTGTTGCACCCGGAACTGCCATAGCTCGCCGGATGCGAATGATTCTCATTTTTAGTTTGACATCTGTTTTGTTGTCACCTAAAGAATGACACCACGTTGTTAAGAATCATTCGCAAATGGATATTGTTCCGATGAAAAAAATATTGCTCACGTCCGCTCTTTACCTTCTTGCGCCCAGCACTGTGTTAGTGACAGCAGCGTCAGCCTTTGGCGCTCCCCCGCCGATGACCATGGCAGTGGATGCAGACAATCCCGCCTTCAGCAATGGTCCGGATAATAGTGGACAGGGCGGAGCTTTCGGATTCGTGAACGGAATCTCAAGAAGCAGTTCCATGCTTGGTGACATGTGGGGCGTGCGCCCATGGCTAGGGCAATACGGCATTACGCTGGGCATACAGGAAACCAGTGAAGTGCTGGGCAATACATCGGGCGGCTACAATAAAGGCTTCGATTATGATGGCCTGACCCAGGTGCTTGTGCAGATGGATACGCAACGCGCTTTCGGCTGGTATGGCGGTACATTCAATGTCAGTGCATTGCAGATGCATGGCCGCAACTTAAGCGTCAACAACCTTGGTACGCTGCAGACCGCCAGCGGCATTGAATCCGATGACAAAACCCGCCTGTGGGAGCTCTGGTATCAGCAGAAATTCCTCGAACAGGATCGCATGGACATCAAAATCGGCCAGCAAAGTCTTGATCAGGAATTCATCGGCAGCCAGAATGCCAATTACTTCGTCAACACCATGTTCGGCTGGCCGATGGTACCTTCCGCCGATCTTCCCGGCGGCGGCCCTGCCTATCCTCTCTCGGCCCCGGGCGTGCGCCTACGCGCTAAACCTACCAACTCACTGACCTTTTTAGCGGGCGTATTCACTGGTAGCCCCAGTCCCGACAATAATAATCCCGATTCACAGCTGGCCAATGCTTCCGGAACGAATTTTCGTTTTAACAGCGGCGTACTGGCTATCGCCGAGGTACAATACACCTATCCCGCGCTGGGCTCGATGGTAAGCGCTGAGGACATACATCCTTTGTCAGGCACTTATAAACTGGGCTTTTGGTACGACTCTGAAAATTTCGCCGATCAGGCGGTGGATAATACCGGCGCTTCACTTGCCACTTCCGCTACCGGCATTGCCGCTCAGCACCGCGGCGACTATAGCATCTATGCTGTGGCCGACCAGATGCTCTGGCATTCGCCTAATATTGATGACCGCACCCTTAACTTCTTTACGCGCATCATGGGCACACCGCAAACGGATCGTAACCTTATCGATTTTAGTGCGAACGTTGGCTTTACGCTGCACGAACCTATTTTTGGCCGCGACGATGATACGCTCGGCATCGGTCTGGGATATGCAAAAGTAAGTCCTAGCGTCGCTTCTTTAGATCAGGCGCTTACCGCTTCGGGTACCTATACCCCGACGCAGGGCAGCGAAACTTTTATCGAAGCCACTTACCAGGCGCAGATCACGCCCTGGTGGCAACTGCAGCCGGACGTGCAATATGTGTTTAATCCCGGCGGCGGAATTCTTGACCCCAATACAGGTCTGAAAGTCGGAAACGAACTCGTTCTCGGCCTCAGAACCAATATCCTGTTTTAACTCATAGCGAGGAGCAATGCCATGTCGCGTTTTATTACCACTACTCTGGCCATGTTGGCTGTAACTTTCATCGCCGGCGCGGCGTACGCCGACGAACAGAAAGGTTTCCTGGAAACCATCCATCATCATGTGACGCTCACCACCACCATTCCAGGCAATGGCGATCTCAATCCTTACGCGCTGGTGATCGCCCCCGTATCGGCAGGCCCTATTCAGAAGGACGATGTGCTGATCGATAATTTTAATAACATATCGAATCTGCAGGGAACCGGCACCACCATCATGGACTACAACCCTGCCACCAGACATATTTCTACGCTCGCAAAGCTTCCTCAGCATATTGCCGGCTGCCCGGGCGGTGTTGGTCTTACTACGGCAATGGCCATGCTGAAGTCCGGCTGGATTATCGTCGGCTCCACGCCCAGCACGGATGGCACCACGCGCACCAAAAGCGCAGGGTGTTTGCTCGTTCTTGATTCGAACGGCAAGTTCGTCAATGCGATCGCCGGCCCAAAAATCAATGATCCCTGGGGCAATGTTGCTATCATCGACCACGGCTCTACAGCAACGCTGTTTGTCAGCATGGCCGGATTTGACGTCCCTGGCCCGGAAGTAAAAGATCCCGAAAGTGGTTTTCCGGTGACCATAAAAAAAGCCACGGTGCTGAGACTTGATCTATCCATTCCCGAAGGTAAGCCGCCGGTGTTTAAAAGCCAGACGGTGGTCGCAAACGGCCTCAATTCGCGTGCCAACAAGGATGCGTTTTTGATTGGTCCGACAGGCCTGGCGATTGGTTTGGATGGCAAGACTCTGTATGTGTCAGATGGTGTGGGCAATCGTGTCGTGGCCATTGACGATGCCACCACACGTACGAACACTGCCGGCACAGGCCGTGAAGTCACCCAAGGCGGTCTGCTGCAGCGTCCCCTGGCGATGTGTATGGCGCCCAACGGCCATCTGCTGGTAACCAATGCGATCAACGGCCAGCTAGTTGAAATTGACCCAATAGCTGGTAAACAGGTCTATGCCCAGTGGATTGATGCCGATCAGGCACAGTCCCCACCGGGCAATGGTGATTTGTTCGGCATCGTCATGAAGCCGGACGGTAAAGGATTTTATTATGTGGAAGACGACATGAATACGCTCGTCCTGGCGCAGTGAGTTGCCCTTTTAAGGGCTTGAAGAAAGGCATTACCCGCCGTGGTTTTTTGACTGCGGCGGGCAGTCTTATTGCGGCCGCCGGTGTTGGTTATGGCACCCGCAGTGTGCAGACATTGCTGGATGAAAGCAAAGGCCTCAATCTTCCCGGTGCGGGCCATGCCAGCGAGCCCTTCTGGGGCGCACATCAGGGTGGCATTGTTACTTCGCCGCAAACCCATACGTATTTTGCTGCGTTCGATGTGGTGAGCGAAAAGCGCGAGGACATCGTAAAGTTGTTGCAGGCCTGGACGGATGCAGCAGCAAAAATGACCGCAGGCAAACCGGCCGAAGGCGATAGTGGTGATGTCACCGGGCTATATCCTGCACGCCTTACCCTCACCTTCGGGTTCGGTGCGGGACTGTTTACCAAAGAGGGCAAGGATCGCTACGGTCTTGCCCATCTGCGCCCTGAAGCGTTTGTGGATCTGCCACAGTTCAACGGCGATCAGATGATTGCGGAGAAAACCGGCGGCGATATTTCCGTGCAGGCCTGCGCCGACGATTCGCAAATCGCTTTCCATGCGGTTCGCCAATTGGCAAGGCTGGCAACCGACACGGCACATATACGCTGGACCCAGGCCGGATTTATCGCCAAACCTGACGGTGAAAATACGCCGCGCAACCTCCAGGGCTTCAAGGACGGCACCGAAAGCCCCGCCAGAGAACGTGCGAAAGAAAATAATCCCGCAGCCGCCGCCAAGAACCTGCGCAAGGGTCTTGATGAAGTCGTCTGGGTGGACGGCGAAGGCCCCGCGTGGATGCAGGGCGGCAGCTATCTGGTAGCGCGGCGCATACGTATGGCGCTTGAGCATTGGGATACGGTGAAAGTTGAATTTCAGGAGCAGGTGATCGGGCGGCATAAAGATACCGGTGCGCCTCTGAGCGGCAAAAACGAGTTCGATACGCTCGATCTTGATGCCACTGACAAAGATGGCAATCCCCTCATTGCGGAAAATGCCCATGTGCGGCTGGCATCTTCCATGACCAATGACGGGGCGCAGATTCTCAGGCGCGGCTATTCTTATAACGACGGCGTGAATTATGTGGCGGAACGCTGGCCGCCGTGGCGCCAGGGGCTGGAATATGATGCGGGCCTGCTTTTTCTTGCCTATCAGCGCGATCCGCGCACCGGCTTCATCAAAATCTTCGACAAGATGTCAAAATTCGACGCGCTCAATCAGTTCGTCACCCATACGGGGGGTGGCATGTTCGTCTGCCCGGGCGGCGTGCGCGAAGGCGAGTTCATCGGCCAGCGCCTGTTTCAGGCAGCCTAGCTAGGTGGGCTTGTTTGTTTTCAGCTGATGAAAGCGATCATAGTGCACTTCCAGCACATAATCTTCGCGCCGATGAAGAATATCCTCAAACGCCGCATCAAAAACTATTTCATCGGTGATATAGGAATGGCGTGCATGCACGGTCTGGGAAAGAGTTTCATCAAGGCCGTTGATGGACACGATAATCTCCGACTCGGACGCCGCTAATGTCTCGGTATTAGCGCCAAACAACGGGCTTTCTGCATTGATTTCATGCATGACGGTCCAGGTCAGGCGCAGGACGGGGATTTGTCGGCGCACCAACGGCAGGTCATAAAACCGGCGCATTTCAACTCCCTCCTTGGTGACTTCATCACGCATCAGGGTGAATTTTGCCGAGGCGTCCACAATGCGGTTATCGCGTTCATTGGCAAGACGGAGCATGAAATGCGGTTTACCTTCATGTTCGGTAATGACCGCATTATTGCTGAACATGATGCGCGCAGTAGGACGGGAAAACTTGGAAAACACCACCCCCGTAACCACGCCATAAAAAGCAAATCCGAACATGGACTCTATCGTGACAACAAGATTGGCAAGATCACCATGCGGAGTCAGCACACCGTAACCGATGGTGGCAAGCGTCTGCACGCTAAAGAAGAACGCATCAAGAAACGAGCCCGCGCGCGCATGTTCAATGCCATTGCCGATAGTCAGATAGGCCAGCGCAAACGTTATATTGATGCACAGATAAAGCGCCACCATGATGACGATGATTCTGTGCCAGCTAGCACCTAGCAGTCTGGCATAGGTATCACCAAACTTCAGTTTATGACGGCCTGTGGAGATAACTTTAAATCCATCTCCGCGTGCCACCATTCTGGGGTGTCGCTGAATAAGCGGTTTGACGTTCTTTTTACGTTTCATAGCTGCGGATTTCCTGATGGTATCGTTTCATTGATAATCGCATCCAGCCACACACAGTCAAGAAGGATCAGGCTGTGATAAAGCGGCCAGCTCGAGTTTCTGGTCTCGGCGAAGCGACTTAATCTTGGCTTCGCGTTTTAAAGCGCTGCTCTTGGTGCGGTGCGCTTCTTTATAAATAACCTTATAGGGATGGCGGCCTCTGGTATATTTAGCACCCGTACCGTTGGCATGTTTGGCAAGGCGGCCCTGCATATCGTTGGTAATACCCGTATAGAGGGTGGCGTCCGCACACTGTAAAATATAGACTATCCACGACATATCCGCCTGCACAGACCATCGAATAAAATTGCAAAATGACTAAAACTTGAAAGACAGTGAACAATTTATTCCCGACCCGCCATTTTGAGTGACGGAATATTGCTGTGCTGCACCTGCAACGTTGTTATTGTCAAAGCATGTGCTGGCATTGCCTAGCGTGGCAGTAGTGTAAGGAGGAACGCACATATTGGTGGTTCCGGACCATATGCCATTCATAAATATGGGGCCCATAGCCATAACGGCGCCCGACTGAGGCAAGCCGTCATCCACTTTTTTGTCGATTTGATAGGCCTGCGATACCGAAATAGCTCCTTGCGCCGAAATAGAGCCCCCTGTCCAGCCGACATACATTACATTGGCCCAGCAAGAAAGACTGGGCATAGCCACCACAGCAAAATAATTAATCCCATCGCTATTTGTGTTGCAACCGGGCCCACCACAGGCGCCACCGCAATTAACATAGCCACCGCTCCACACCACGACATAATTGCCCTGTCCCAGTTTTGCGGACGGGAAATAATTGCCTAAGTTAGGTGTTGTGCTGTTGGTAATGGTGCATAGCCCGGTATTTAGCCCGGTAGGCAGGGCCGTATTAAAATTACTCTCAATCAGACCTACTTGGCTTATATCCACCCAGAAAGCGGTCGGTTCGCCTGACTGAATCGCTCCCCAGGTTAGCGGGGCGGCAGAGAATCCCGATATCACGCCGTTTCCGTCACCCTGGCCAGGCTGCGTGCCTCTTGGCGCAAAATTAAACTGGGTAGCGATAGTGTTGTTCATGTCTCCCGGCAATGCGCCAAATTTTTCCTCAAAGGTGCCTACCGCCGATTTATATTTCTCAATCTGCGTAATTTGCGAATGCATATAAGAGCTGCGGATCAAGTCGCGCGCCACCAGTATGCCGCCCGCCACCAAACCCACAATGACAAGCACAACACCTATTTCAAGCAGGGTAAAACCTTTATTCGCTCGTATCGCCACCTGAGGAGCTAACATTTATTCGCCTCTAATCAGCACAAAGCCGCGCGGATGTGAAACAGACTGGATGGAGACATTCATTGATTCCGATTTCTTCTCTTCTCCTGTCTTTATAAGGATTTTTAGCGTTCCAGGCATATTATCCGTCACCATAGAGATAATCTTCTGGCCATCATCTTGCGCGATGCCGGAAAGCGTTATGAGCGTCTTCAGGTCGTGCCTGGGTTGCTCAATGAAGTGAGGAAAAACCGTTTGAAATGAACGATTCATGTACACGATCTCTCCATCACGCCGTGTTACTGCACAAAATTTATAGTTATCGCCTATGGCCGACGCAAATATGGCATTCATGAATTCAGTCGAATGCTGAAGGATTTCTTGCTGTTTAATTTTACACCCGACATAAATGAAAAGGCCACCCACCAGAATGGTAAGAAACGGGCCCTGCATATCGTCGTAATGCAGAAGTATAATTACACCGGCGGCGCCAATAGCGACCATAATCGCAAGCCGGAAAATTGCGCGCAGAGGGGTGCGCTTGCGCACCACGAATCCGCTGTCTTCGATCCCGAAAAAAATGCTCTTGTCGCTTGCTCTGATGTTCTTGGTTCTTTTCATACGTGTCCCTGTCTAACCTCCTGACTATGAGTAGTGCTATGGGCATGAAGCCGCTCGGTGATTACTGCCAGCCTGTATGCCCTGTTGATTATAGTCGCCTTCTATCCCGAGTCTATCTCCATCGGATAAGAACACTGTGGTATCCTGTACCACCGGCATTAGTTTGCGAATCGCTGGGCGAGACGATGCTGCCACAGGCAAAGTAAAGGCGTCACTAGCAATTCCATTACCAGCGCAGCCAGCATCGAGTGATCGGGAATGGCGGACAGCAAAAGCCCCAGCAGCCTGCCAAGGCCTCCTGTGACTACGACCAGTGTTAACAGGCGAATCCGCATAGCCTGCCGCTCAATATCCGGAACCGCGCTTAAAAAACCAATGCCTATGCCAAGCAGCAAACCCGAAAGATAGCGAAAATGGCTATCCAGATTGATGGTGCCGCCGCCGAGAAACGCCGATCCCTGAAAAACACCGCTAAGTCCTGCTGAGAGCGGCACCAGACATGCAAGTGCAACCACGCATTGGAGCAATCTTTTTTCGGCAAAGCGGGAGATCATGGCTTCATGATAAAACAAAGCAATAGCAAAACCAAGCATATCAGGAGTACACTCGCAATATTCGCCTGTATATCATTCAGCCCTCTGTGAGGTACACCATGAAACATTCCCTTTTTCTTTATGGCGCCACGATTGTTATTATGATTTTGCTGGATCTATTGTGGATCGGGGGAATCGCACGCGATTTTTACAAAAACCGTATCGACAATCTTGAATTTCACATGCTGCCGGCAGCATTATTTTACGTCACCTACACCGCCGGCGTGGTTATTTTCGTAAGCGGAGGTGCCAATGCTAATGGGCAATCGACCTTGCTTTATGGAGCGTTATTCGGCTTTTTTGCCTATGCAACCTATGACCTGACTAATCTGGCCACTTTAAAAAACTGGTCATCGTTATTAGTCGTAGTCGATATTGCCTGGGGCATGTTCACTACAGCTGTTGCCTCAACGGGCGGGCTGTTAATCGTCCGATGGTTTGAGCGCGGTTGATCCTGAGGGCGAATTTATCGCTCTGTGCCACGCTGCTGATCAATGACACGGTATACCGCATCACATATCTCATCGCGGAAGAACGCTTTAACGACTTGCGTGCTGCCTACGCCAAGAGACCGCAAGTCTTTTTCGATTTGTGCCTGCATGGGATCGTCCTTTGTGCCACGCACATTTTTTGGCGATGGGCTCCAGCCCTGCGAACTCATTACACTCAAAACACTCTCCACGACTGCCGTGATGCATTTTTCACGCTGCGCAGCCGCGCAGGCGCCTTCGGGAAGAGCCTGTGTGACAGCTTCGCTAAATAATTGACGTTCGTCTGGCTGTGCCGCTGGCTTTTCGTCTGGCTTATCCGCCATCACATCCGACGGGCGAGCCCCGAATTCTTCTGACTTATACAGCGCGTCGATTTTTTCTTCCACGGCTTTTGCTGTTACAAGGCCTTTTAATTTCCCGGCAATCTTGTCCAATGCTGCATGGGTGAGTAATACCATCTCATGGGCATTGAAGGTACCCTGATAGTATCCTTTTTCTGCGCGAATCAATGTGCCGCTTCCTTCAGGATTATAGGCAGCGAAATCCATGAGCGAGGCTAGTTTGGCATTTTTTTCCACACCTTCAGCAGGAGGTTGATTGCCACGTTCCTCGACCATTTCCAGGCCTTCTTCTCTCAACGCGTTCTTGACCATAACAATCAGCTTGTCAGCCGCTGAAGGCTCTTTGTTTAATGCGGTGAGGTCGGGTTCCAGAAGCGACAGTTTTTCAGATTGTACCAGCACATTCATTGCGCTGCTTTGCCAGCCGTCTGCCGTTTCGCTGAGGGTGATTTTTAACAGCCCCATATCGACAATGTGGGGCTCATGCCCTTTGGGGAAATTGTCCTCGTGATGATGCTCTCTGTGAGGCCGCCGGCGCGACATAATGACTATCTGTTTGTTACCCGATGTACAGCCATAGTATACGGCTTGAGCATTAAGCTTTCCTTAAGTAAGGCAGATATCGCGGTTTGGACTTTACTAATATAATCAGAGCGGAAACTATAAATAACTTGTTGTTATAAATAACAGAACTTCATGCATAGTAATCAATGGCGCGGGGGTAAATTGTACTTTATATTCAGAATCCGCCGCAGAAAGGATATGAAAATGACTTATTTCTACAAAACGATGAAATCGCCCTTGGGCGAACTGAAACTGGTGGCAAGCAATGATGGTCTTGCAGCTATTCTCTGGGAAAATGACGATCCCAAACGTGTTCGCTTACACCCGCAGGAAGAAAATAAAACCCATCCTGTGCTCCTTGAAACCGAACGTCAGTTAAACGAGTATTTTGCCGGTAGGCTCGAAAATTTTTCTCTCACACTGGATTTTGCCGGAACCGACTTTCAAAAGAAAGTGTGGAAAGCATTGCTTACTATCCCGTTTGGCGAAACACGGAGCTATGGGCAGATCGCCAGGAAAATCGGCCATCCTAAAGCAGTACGCGCAGTAGGGGCCGCCAATGGCAAGAACTCCATTTCTATTGTTGCGCCGTGCCATCGCGTCATCGGCGCAAACGCTCAGCTCACCGGATTTGCAGGCGGCCTTAAAGCAAAAGCATGGTTGCTCGACACAGAGTCTAGGCATGCCATGCAGCAAAAGAGCAAAGCGGCGTAATGCCTAGGTGGGATTCCGCCCTGCCCTAATTGAAATTGACTGGATTGGTGTTTGCTTTCGCCGTCGGTGCTTTTTCGCGTTGCTGCTTGATCTGGTCTGTCCAGCTGTTCACTGTAGTGGTGACCGCTTTTAAGCCATTGCGGCCAGTGGCAGCATCAATGACAGCCGCGGTTCCTATGATACCAATAGTTCCCGCCGCTATTTGCTGTGCACGATCCCAGAAGGAAATTTCAGCGCCAGCTTGCTTTTTCTGATCTATTTTCTTGTTAACACCATATAGCCAGCCAAAGCCTGCAACCATGCCAACTGCGCCAGCACCCCCTTCAATCACGGTATCATTGGCAAGTGGAATTTTCTCCCAGAAACTTTCCGCAGGTACGGGCCCCAGCGGCGATTTGTCGGGGCTGGGATCAAACGCCCGATCGGGAATCTGCATGACAATGCCACTAGTCTTGGAAATCTTCTCGATTTCTGCAAAGACCCTGTCAGCCACCATCTTGCCGGTGCGCTGCTTAATCGCCTCGATGATAATCGGATCGACCTTGCCAGTAGCATATACCGCGCCCAACACCTGTTTCAATTCTTGTTCGCCGAGTGTCTCACGGAAGTTACCAAGTGCCAGAATACCGCGTTTCACCGCATTGAGAAAATCTTTTTCGGCAAGACTGGCAGAGCAGCGATCCACTTCTTTGTTCAGCACCTCCGATAGAGGAATCTGATGGACAAAATGGCCCTTAATGATGCCACCTATGGCAAATCCGATAAGCTGTTTCTGACGGTCGCTGGTCAGCGTCGTGTTCATCGCGCCAAAGTCAATTTGCTTGCTGTCATTACCCACAATCTTCTGCTGTCCGCCATGGCGATCATGGTCGAAGGGGCGACCGGAGAGAATGTTATAGAGCTCAAGCGCCATACTCGCCTTTGCAAGACCGTGCTTGTGGGCTTGCTGTGCTGCTGTTGCCGTAGGAAGTTCGTTGAAATGCACGCCTTCCACAATCTCAAAATCCTTGTAGTCTTTGCCATGGCCATTGAATTTTGGTGTGGAGAAAGTATAGGTCTGCCCATCCACCGTGATCTTGACGTCATTATAGAGCTTGCTTGCAACCTCGGCCTGTTTGGCAGCGAGTCCCATGTCAGTCTCGGTGGCGGACGCGGCACTCGCCTGGCGCACCATGTCGCTCGCGGGCTGGAAGCGTTTATCTTTTTTGGCCAGATCTTCGGCCGTATCTTCGAGAATCTTGAATTCCGTCGAAGCCTGCTCGCGCACATTTTCATAGAGCATCGAGCGTGCTAATTTTTCACCGCTGGCTTTCTGCACTTCATAGGTCACAGCATAAGAACCTGCACCAAATACCCGGCCGATATACGCCGTCTTCTCGTTTGCATCCGCTGATTGCAGGCCGCGTTCACGGTCATATTCAAATATCTCGTCGCGGCGCTTCTCCACCGCCATGGTCTTGGAAGCCTTAAGAGGTTTTTTGAGCTCTTCAGATACCTCGTCGCTGCTTTCAATCGCCTGTTTGAGCTTGCGTCCTGCCGGCCCCAGTGCGTCAAGTACCAGGCCCAGCGCCTCGCCCATGCCCACTTTTTCTTTCCCCTCACCTTCCGGATGGTTCGCCACCAGCATGGCCGAAAGCAGGATACGCTTGTCCTTATCGTTCTTTGTGGCCTTAAGATAGGACTCAATCACCATGCGTCCTTCTTTGGCATTCTGCGTACCTTCCGGTAGCACTTTATCGAGTATGTAACGGGTATTTTCTTCAATCTCGTCGGCAGCGTATTTTGAGTCCTGGCGCGTACCGAACAATACTATTTCGGAAGCCAGAACGCGGCCGGCGAAAGGCAGATTCCAGAAATTCTTATGCAGCAATCCTACCTGCTCAAGCTTGGCGGTCTCGCTTAAATGAGGAGATATAAATGAAATTTTCTCTTTATCTTCCTTGCGAACACCCTTTTCAAAGTTGCTGAGAAACGCCTTCGAACTGGCTTCAGAAACCGGTTTGATAAGAAAATCGACCACCGACTTCTTGGCGGAAGAATTATTCTCAACAGCGGAAAGCACTACTTCACCGACGGCGGCTTTCAGATTATTGCCCACAAGTTCTTTCAGCCCTTGCGATTCCATGGACTGACGTACATGGCTGGCCAGCGGCGCCTGAAAGAGCAGCTGATTGCCAATTATCGGTGTGCTGACTTTATTGAGCACATTGAGTGTCGTTGTCGAAGGTGCATTGGCAGCCAGTGTATCCACCATTCCTTTGAACCGGGCGGCATAGACTTGGCTGCCATCGTCTTTGCCAAGAATAGGCGGAAAGACATTGGCATAGGTCGTGCCTGCCCATTCGCGGAATTCCGGATCACCAAGGCTTCCTTCATAGGTAGCAGGTTTGGTGCTTGCTCCGGATAGATTGTATCTGTTAATCTTAGCGTCAAACGCACTCAGCACGTTTCCGTGGACAGGTTCCTGCTGTTTAAAAAGAATAGCCTGCAGCATATTCTGGCGCTTGGCAGGATCAGTTTCTGCATCGATACGATTTTTTATCTGCATCTGATAATTCTTGCGCAATTGCGGATGTTGGGTAAAGGCGGATATACCCATACGTTCCATCGAAAGCGCGCGATAGTCGCTTGCCAGCTGATCGAAGCCAAACCCGCTTATATTTCTTGAAACAAGCTGTTCCGCTTGATGATCGAGGAGGTTGTTAAGATGCTTGAGTAGACCTTCGTCAGGAACCTGTTTGACATAGCTCACGTCACGGAAAAAGCAAATATCCTCAGGCGACAATGGCTGTTTAAGGTTGGCCAGGGTGCGATAGGCTTCCACCTGCACGAGATCGGCAAGGAAATTAGTTTGATTGCTATAAGGCCCGATTTGCGTTGTCGCCTGTGCGATGAAATTTTTAAATTCCTCTGTTGAGGAAACGGGCAGATTGGCAAAGAGTTTAGTATTATCCACCTTCCAGCGCTGATCTGGCGTGAGTGTGTCCTGATGATTGGTAAAGTGATGCGATAAGCTGGCTAGTTCTATTTTCCGATCAAAATCAAAACCGCCATCCCTATTGTCATTCATGACATATTGCACGAAGGGGTGGTTGATGGAAACACCTGCACGCCCTTCGGAAGGGCCAATCTTGTGCGCCTCGCGCCCTTCTTTTACCAGCTTGGTAAATTCTGAATGCACCGCTTCATTTACTGTTTTTCCTTTAGATGCATCGCGCTGGTTCAGCGATTTGAGTTGCACCACCATTGCATCTGCAAAGGGATGTGGGCCATCGAGTGTGCCGATTTCCGGTGAAAGATAGCGTTTATAGGTTTGGGCAAATACGGTGGGATTATCTTCGAGCAATTGCCAGTTTACCGAAGGCAGAGCCGCCCGCTCTTCCTGCTCCCGCCTTGTAAAGGCTGCCTGTTGTTCATCGGCACGGAAATAATCATTTTCGGTGCGAAGTCCTATCAGCTGCCCATTTGCATCATAGCGGAATGTCGGGCCGCCCAAAAATCCCTCATAGGGCATGCTGATATGAGGGGTATCTTGAAATTCGCGTAATTGCGACTGGATCCGCGCATCATACGTGATACCCATGCGCTTGAGTGCCAGCAGTAGTTCTTTGTCGCCCGATTGTGTCGCAAGCTGCACATGCCTGTCCCAACTTGGAGCCATTGGCGTAGTTTCGACATTCTTCACTTGATCTATATTCGGAGTTTTAAAGCGTGTGAACCTGATGATATCCTGCGGACGTGTGTCTTTGTCCTCCCTGAAAAATCCACGTTCTTTCTTATCAAAAACATATTGGTTTGCGAGGCGATTGAGCTCACGGGCAGCGCCTTTTATTTCATCGGGTGAAGTGGCCTGTGTAAAACGCAGCATGCTTTCATTAAGAGTCCGCAGGCCGCCTAATGGGATCGTTTCGATAGTCTTACCGTTGCCTTCGTAGGATTGCTGAAGTGCGCGGTAAAATTTGGTTGCAATCGTTTTATTCCAGGGCATTTCGGGCGTTTTTGCCATCGCGTCCACGATAGAGGCGACGGCTTTCTCATGCTCGGCATTGCCACGCTGAATGTGAAGCCCACGGAACGCTTTAGTGATATCTTTGCTGCGCGCCTGATGGTTCACATCCCATGTCGGCAGATCATTTTGTATGATGTCGCGAAGTATACCGATCTGACCCACAACGTCTGCGCGCTGAAAACCTTTTTCCGCCAGAATTCTCTCTACGGTGCTGGCATAAGTGATGCGCTCAAGCGCACCTAGCAACCTCGTGCTGATGGCGGGATCAACGATGGCGTCTGTATCCTGCTCGCCCATGCCAAACGGCCCGCGCACCAACGCACGTTCTGCGGTATGCAATGCCGATATACGCAAATTCAGATTAGGGTGCGGATCCGAAGGGTCGGGGAAAACCATTCCCAGCACTTCATCGTTGGGAAGCTTCTGCATAATCGTGCGCATGGCTTCCTGCGGATAATTTGCCTTGCGCAGCATGTAAGGTGCCCGCAGATCTGCGCTCATTTCCTCAAGCTTGCCATTGTCATGCTGCCCCAGCTTTTTCCTGAAATCTCCGTGCGTCAGCTCATGTGCCAGTACAGCAGCAAGTTCCGATTCATTGGCTGCCAGCTTAATAAGACCTTTGCTGAATAGGATGAGAGGAGGTTGTTTCCAGGTAGCGATGGCGGCATTGGGTTCTTCGTCCGCCGAGAGCATGAACTGCACTTTGTAATCCGCCCGGTTATAATCAGGGCCCAGCATTGCGCTTAGCAGCCGTTCATGTATACGTTCTATGGTAGCTATAAATTCGCGTGCGGCCGGATCGTTTTGCGGCAACAACCGATTATTCTCGTAAAAATACTCGTCGTTTTGCAGAAGCGTATTACCGTTAGGCTCGGCCATGAAATTTACTCGCGTTTATTTTGCCTGATGAATACGGCTGAGGTCTTGTTTTTTCATGTAAAGTTTAGCATTGAGCTATGAAGAAAATATTAAGGTTTCATGAAGAATTCCCTCCGTATCATTGCTTATAACGCCAAGCAGCGGTGACATAAAACACTGATTATGAACATGATTATCCGCCCGTCTGGACGACGGAAGAAAATGCTTCTTGGCGAAATGAAATTACTGAAACTGAAACGATAGGGCGCAGTTAACCATAGCACCAGCGCTCTGGCTGAGAGAATACTGCAATTGCCCGTTTGCATTGTTACCGTTGTCATAGCAGGTAGCAGCACTTGCGGAAGTTGCTGTTTGTGCGGTTCCCTGCGTCCAGGGATCGTTAGCCCATCCTCCGGATAGCGCAGATGCGGGGGATGCAAACCATTGCAAATCTTCATAGGCGGCGATGACACGCCCCGTCGACGGAAAGCCATCGTCCATTTTTTTATCGATATTATAGGCTTCCTGCACGGTGAGCGCAGGGAGGGAATACATATTATAGGTCACTAATTGCGTGATCGCCGAAATACCAAAATAATTAGTAGTTCCATTTTGACCGGGATTACCGTCACCGGGAGTGAATACATCCGCACTCCAGACATACACATAATTTCCTCGTCCGATTTTTGCCTGTGGAAAATAGAGATCGACGCCGGTGCCTGCGACAGTAGACGCCGGCAGAATGGTTTCGCTTGCAGTGTTAAATGATCCGTCAATCAGGCCCGCCGCGCTCAAATCTACCCAGAACACGGCGGTTTCACCGGCAGAGGCGGTAAGACCATTATAGCTGCTTGCTGCATCAGCTGTTATCCCTTGTATGACGCCGTTGCCATCCCCTTCCCCGGTATATTGTCCCCTTGCTGCAAACCCGAATTGAAGCGCCGTTGCACTGTTCATATCGCCGGGAAGCGCTGCAAATTTTCCGCGAAAGGTATTGACCGCCGTATTGTATTTCTCAATCTGCGAAATAGTCGCGCGGACAGCGGCGGCTTTTATCAAATCCTGCCCAACCAATACGCCGCCGACAATAAGGCCGATGATGACGAGCACGATGGAAAGCTCGATGAGGGTAAAACCGTTGTGGAATTTTTTACTTTCATCCATGTCCTGTTGATTATAGTTGGAGATGTTTTTGACGTCTAGGTTTACCTCCGCCTCATCATTGGCACTTACAAAACTTGGTAAAAAATTTCTACAGATATTGGGTGAAGTAATGGGCCAACTACTCTGAAAACATTCAGTCAGAATTCAGCGTTGGATAGTATTGCCATCGTGAACACCCACACTATATCCAGGCGCCCAACAGTTCTGCATCGGCATCACGCAGCACTTTGAGACGCTCCGTAAGCGCTGCCGCCACCGTGTTTACCTGCTCGCGAAGTTCTGGCACCGCGGTACATTCTAACAATTCTCCTACAAGCAATGTACCAATCGGAAAAATGACATCCGGCGCCCGGCCTTCTGCACTGCCTGATTTTGTGGTGCTGATGCCCATACGCAATGAATCTACACTCACAAGCCTGCGGTCACGCAGATTTTTTAGCAACCGGTGAGAGCTGGTGGCAATGTCATATTCGGGACCGGTGCAGTTAAGCACCAGCGTCGCGCGGACAGTCTCCACACGGTTGGCGCCACGTTTGCGGTAAGCCACGGTGAGACCCTGCTCGTCCGAACCGACATAATAGATCCTTCCAGGAATGACCTTCAATGCTCCGCTTTGCTGCATCTCCTTAAGCTGCACATGAATTTCTGGCGCCATTCGATGGCGATGGATATTCCAAAGCGTAAACAACCGCACGATGAATTTGCGTTTCTCTGTCGTGCTTAAGCGCTTCCAGAGTGGCTGTGTTACCGGACGAAGCGAGTCAATCACGCTGCGCCAGTCATATCCTGAAGCTATGGCCCTCTCAATCTCCTGTCGCAGCCGTTTAAACATCTGCAACACACTCTGCGGAGCCATATTGGGGTCAAGCGTCCATTCCCATTTAGAATAAGGCTTGGCAGGCGCATGCGCTGCAGGCAGCCATCCATGCCTTGAGATGGCCGTAATGGTTCCTTTATACCCGTTTTTTTTCAGCGTAAGGACGCTATCCACCATCGTAAGGCCGGTACCAATAATGACAATCTCATCGTCAGCAGAAAGCTGATTTACTCTCTCGGGAAATATATTTTCTGTCCCCGGCTGCCAGACATTTGCCACATAATGTGTTTTGCTGCGGATCAGACCAGGCTGAAATGCAAACTGACGCGGAGGCAGATTACCTGTGGCAAGTATCAACGCATCTGTCAGGACATTTTTTTCGATACCATTTTTACTGGTCGAAAGCATAAGTTGTTTAGTTTCTTTGCTGTAATTTGCATCAACCACACTGAGATTGCTGATGAGCACTTCGATACCTTTATTTTGTGCCCGTTCAAGGGTTTCGTCGAGTATCGCCTTGAGATAGGCCGAATATAATACTCGCGGCACAAAGGAATCTTCTTTGATTTCCTTATCCGGCCAATAGGTAGTCGCATGCAGCTTTCCCGCTTCCGTCTGCAGCCAGCTATAAAAACCTTCCGGCTTTCCTGCAAAGGCTCCCATTCGGTCGGCACGTACATTGAGTAAATGGCTACTGTCTTGCGTACTATAAGCTACCCCGGTAGCAAGTTCCTTGCTTTCGTCAAACCATTCGATGATCAGGGGGGCTTCAGCACTTTTTATAAGATTAGCCAAAGCCATCGTACCGCTGAAACCGCCCCCTATAATTCCTATACGTTGAGGTTGCGCAGCATCGGCAGCGTTTTTTGCTAAGTTAAATATCTTGCTGAGCGACGATTTGATAACGGGTCTGGGAACGCGTGATTTCATAATAAAATATACGCGCTCAATCTGGTCGCTTGTCGCCCGCTTGAATAAGAAAGGAAACAGGCCATGCGTGATAAGCACGATACTTACCAATACAAAGCGCAGAGAAACCTTAAACGTGAACCACAAATGCTGAAAATAATTCTCTCCGGTAAGCCTCGGATGTTCGGTAAAAGCTTTTTCCAGCTCTTCGCGCAATTGTTTTGCCTTCTGCAAATGCTTATCCTGCAACAGCCACCCACGCAGATTCGCCGTGGTTTCCTGCTTTGTATCCGTCATGAATAATCTCCTATGCAGCGCTGCGCGGACATCACTTATAATTTCTCCATGCCTTAGTCACCAGAACACATTCTGCTTCTGCTTGGGTGATAGCTTAAGCATATCGGCAAGATTCTGATGATCGAGAACACCGGCAATTGCGTTGCGAACATCTAGCATCACTTTGCGTATGACGCAGGTGTTTTCATCTTCACAATCATCACATTTCTTATAGTCAGAGACGCTTGCGCAGCGCAGGGGAGCCAGAGATCCATCCATGAGCCGGATGATTTGCCCTACAGCGATGTCCCGGGCAGGGCGCGCGAGAAAATAACCACCGAATATGCCACGTTTGCTGCTCACAATATTATGATTCTTCAGTTCTATAAGAATAGTTTCAAGAAATTTTGCCGGGACATCCGCCTGCTTGGCAATCGCCTTGCCTTGCAATAATTTCTTTTCATGTATGGAAAGCACCACGAGCGCTCTGAGTGCATATTTTGCCTTCATTGAAAGCATAGGTAACTCATATTTTTAATTCCATAGTAATCTAATATGAATTAAACTATAGTGAGTCAATATGAATTGTAGATTTACCTATTGTCTTAGGTATTATTTATTATAAACAGCTGGTTACGTTAATTTCTTTCTGACAGCCTCCTGGAAACCCATAGTAACGTTAAAAAAAATCATCCAATCGTAACAATTCTGTAACCAAGATGCTTTATCATAGGTTTTTAAGAAGACCTCTAAGATTCCTATGGTAGAAAAAGTAAGTTCTATAAAAACTTATCAGTGGGATGCGCCATCCCTGATAACCCGCATTGATGTGCGCGCGCAGGATAAAAACGGCGCGGTCGCCTATATTTATCCGCCGGAAAATGCACAGGAACATGCTCCAAAACTGCTTGCACTGCGCGACCGCTTCAAACAAATGGGTTGGGCGACGAATTCGGATAACCGTTATGGAAAATCTGTACTGAGAGTCAGCGGCCTGGCCAATGAAAATGAGTTGCTGGCACTTTTGCAGACCGGCAACCATATTATGGGCGCTGCACGAATTTCAACCACAGCTAACAACAGTCATGAGGGACTGGGCGATTCATTGCGCAGCAACAGTCTGCGTGCATCGGGCATATTCTATACCCTTGGCAATATTTTATTTATTATTTCAGGTATACGGCGCAAGGACAACGACCAGATAGGCACTGGTGTATCATTTGCCGTGGGAGACAGCTTGCTTACAGCGTTTGGCGGCAAAGATGACAGAAGGCAGTTTAAATCGCTGCTTACCAAACTTACCAAGCATCTTGAAGAAAAAGGCATTGCAATACCTGAAGGCGCTGCGATCACTGCCGAAACCATGGCCGCAAAAGGCGGTTTTTTGGAAACCGTCTATGATTATATGCATGAGCATATCAACGGCTTTAAAATCCTGGCAGAAATTGCAGGCGGTGTGTATTATTTTAGGGCAGGATTGAATCAGCATAATCCACGCAAGCAGGCAGCGGCGGCGGTCATTGTTGCCGGCTGGACGGCAGCGCTGCTGATCAAAGAAAAGAAGCCGGATAAGGAAAAACTGCAAAACGCGGGCTCCCTGGAAAAAGCATGGGCCTATATTCAAGAAAAGCCTCTAAGGCTGGCAGGCTGGGCGGGTCTTACCCATAACGCGCTTAGCACGTGGGGCGCCTTTGAGGAGCGTCGGGATCAATTAGCACAACCTAACGGCACGCGTCACTACCAATGGGATATGGCAGGTATTGCTGCCATGTTGCTCGGGAATTCATTATATTCGATCTCTAACAAAGTCACTGGCGGAAGTATTGAGACCGGAGCATTGGTAGAAGATGTATACGGTCTGGCTGCCCAAGTGTTAAACAGGCAACCTCCCGAACTTCGTCAAAAAGCGATTGAAGCGACGGCGGATTTTTTAGGCGAGCGTACTGAGCTCAAAGATTCGCGTTCACAGATTATCGAGCATCTTCGCAAGGAGATGGAAGCCTTAAGTCATAATCCATGGTTTTATCCCAGAGAGCAAACAGCTCAAACCCCTGGTTTAAACAGAAGATGAGCTCTACGCCGTGATCTTTGACGGCTTTTCGCTGGACATATTAGAGTCTAAGATGCCTTGCAATGCGGCAGGATCAATGGGCTTTACCATATGATAGTGAAAGCCTGCCTCTTTGGACCGTTGGCGATGCTCTTTCTGCCCCCAACCAGTCTGTGCAATAAATATAGTGTCTTTTAGTGCGTGCTGTTGACGCAAAGCGGCGCACACCTCATAGCCATTCATACCTGGAAGGCCAATATCTAGTAATACTACCTCAGGGATATAGGTTTTTGCCAAAGCAATAGCTGCTGGGCCGTCTGGTGCAACTTTAACATGGTGTCCTTCCAATTCTAGTGCCCAGCTAGTCATCTGCGCTAGTACCTTATAATCCTCTACCAATAAAATACGTCTACCTGCCGTTTGGGTGGCAAGTGGCGTTTTTTCTTTGTAGTTGTCTTGTATAAAGTCTTCATCGCCCTTTATTGCCAAGGGCATGCGTAAAATGAATTCACTACCTTTGCCGGCGCCTTCGCTACGCGCCTCAATGCTGCCTTCATGCATTTCAATCAAATTTTTGACAAGCATTAGTCCGATTCCTACACCTCCTTGTGCTCGTTCTAAGGATTCATCGACTTGGGTAAACATATCAAAAATATGCGGCAGCATTTCTTTGGAAATACCAATTCCGTCATCACGTATACGAATAATTCCTTCAGTGCCCAACTGTTCAAGAACAATAGCAATATGCCCGTCATGCGGGGTATATTTCGCTGCATTATTAAGCACATTTGAAATGACCTGTGAAAGCCGTACAAAATCTGCCTCCACATACACAGAAAACTCCGGCAAATCGATGCTGAGCGTATGATTGTGCTGGTCGATAAGGGGGCGAGAAGTTTCAATCGCATTAAGAATGACATCGCGAAGTTTAATACGTTCCTTGCGTAACTCAATTTTTCCGCCACGAATACGGCTAACATCCATTAGATCATCTACCAAGCGCACCATCTGATTAACTTGTCGGACGACGATATCTATCGCCTCAAAACGCATTTCTTTGGTGGTTTTTTGCGATTGCAGAATGGGCAATGCATTAAAGATCGGAGCGAGTGGATTGCGCAATTCATGGGCCAGAATCGCCAGGAAATCGTCTTTGCGCTTATCTGCCAATCGCAACGCTTCTTCCTGCTCGTCGCGCTCTATGAAGTAACTGCGCATTTTATATTGTCTTTGTCTATCACGCAGGGCCGAGCCCACTGCGCTCATGAGTTCGGCGATTTGCACCGGCCGGCGAATCAGCGTCATATGCCCAATGGCCTCAAGTGCGCTTATTGATTCAGCGGAGCTATGGCCGGCGGGCGTGAGCACGAGCAGCGGAAAATCCGACCAGAGAGGCTCATCGCGCAGCGTTTCGTAGAGAATATTTGTCTTATCAGCAAGAATCTGTTCTTCTGAAAGAATTGCTGCGCCAGCGCTTTTGCTTATTTCTTCACAAAGCTCTTTCAGTGAACCGCAAATGTAGGAAGACAGATTATTTGCTTTGAAAATATGTACAGTATTTTGTGCATCCCTATGTGTTGGCATAAGGATAAGTACACGTTCTTCAAAAATAGGTTGAAAGCTTTCTTCAGGCGACATGTGGTTTTGGACTTTGTTTTTCGGGGATGTCCTTGAGTATGGGGGTTCCTGTTAAAACCCCGTGGAAATCGCGTAAAGGATCGCCCACTCCAATTCCAGTATTTCCCATCTTAAACTCACGAATGGTTCGCTCATGCTTGCCGCCGCGCTTTTTTACCACCGAGAGTGCCTGGCGAACTTCTCCCATAATCTCATAATAACGGAAAAGCATCACGCAATCGGCCAGATAGCTGGTATCCACCACGGTCTGCATTGTATTGCCTAATAAGCCGTGCTGGGCTACCACCAGGAACGTGACTACGCCATAATGCCCTGCATAGGTGAGCAATTCATGGAGCTGTGAGATAAGGAATCGTTCCTCGGGCATGGCATTGAGGTAACCATTAAGACTATCAATAACGATAATCTTGGCGGCGGGTTTTCCGTTCGCGCCCTCAATATTCTCACGTACGCAATGGGCAAATTCCCCTGGCGACATCTCGGTAGGATCGATAGGCTGAATATGAATATGTCCCTTATCTACATGCGTCTCTAAAGGCATTCCCAAACCTTGGGCGCGTTCAAACAACGTTTGCAAACGTTCATCAAACGTAAAAATAACGGAATGCTCTCCACGAGAAGCCGCAGCCACAGCGTACTGAATCGCGAGAGAAGATTTACCTGCACCTGCAGGACCCAGAAGCAACACGCTGGTGCCGTATTCTATTCCGCCTCCAAGCAACGAATCGATTTGATTGATTCCGCTCTTAAGCTGGCCTTTTGAAGCCGTACGCTTATGTTCGGACGCAACGATGCGGGGGAACACCGATAATCCTCCGTGTATGATGGAAAAATCGTGATAACCGCCACGATATTTCTGCCCACGCAATTTGGTGATACGCAGACGGCGGCGCTCTGAGCCGTATTCCGGAGATAATTGTTCTAAGCTGAGCACACCGTGCGCAATGCTTTCGAGTTGTAAATCTTCACCTGCGGGCGTCGTTTTATCGTCGAGAAAAAATACCGTGCATTTTCTTCCGGTAAAAAACTGCTTAAGCGCCAGCACCTGCCTGCGGAAGCGCAACGCATTCTGGGCAAGTAATTTCACCTCGGAGAGAGAATCGATGATGACCCTGGCAGGTTTTACACGTTCTACTTCTTCCAATATGGCTTTGGTGGTCTGGCTAAGCTCGACTTCTGAAGGCTGATAAACGGTATATTGATTTTCAGGCAACAGATCCGTTTCCTGTGCCACCAGCTCAAATATCTCGATGCCGTCAAGTGACCAACCATGAGATTTTGCTACGGCAAGAAGTTCAGCTTTGGTTTCAGAAAGTGTAACATAGAGCACTTTCTCGTCTTTTTTGACGCCTTCCATCAAATATTTAAGGGCAAGCGTTGTTTTGCCGGAGCCAGGAGTGCCATGCAGCAGGTATACTCGGTGCGGAGTTAGACCTCCTCCCAGGACATCGTCTAATTCGGCATTGCCTGTACTAACCAATGATAGCTTATGGGGGTTATTCACACATCCTCGCTTGTTTGTTAGTTTTTGAGGTATATTGAGCTATTTCCCAACAAAAGCGCTGGATTGTAGTAGTTGCGGCAACAAGAAGCAATAAAGGGATACGCTTATTAAAATAAATCTAAATTGTCGAATAATATATTGATATATAAATCAATAACGAATACGATTGACGCTTATTCTGCTGGCTTAACGGCTGATATTGTACCAATAATTCTTGTTATTGGGCTGAGGTGAGGTGGTAGGGGTCAGAAAATCCCCAGAGATCCCTTTCTCATTGCATCTCATTACCCGCATATAATCTTTATAATTAATACCCCCTTGCGGAATGTGGCATTGATCGTTTTTGCGTCATCATGTGCGTGTCGACTCAACACAGGGAATCCGCATGTCCACCATAGTATTGATAATTCTCATATTACTTCTTATCGGCGCTCTTCCGACCTGGCCGCATAGCCGTAACTGGGGTTATTATCCCAGCGGCAGTTTCGGAACTCTTCTTGTTGTTCTCATAATTTTAATGCTGCTGGGTCTCATATAATTTTCAAGTAGTAAAAGGATTGAATATGTCCGCTGACAATACGAGCGCACTTGTCTGGCTCATCATTGGCCTGGTAATTCTGATAGTGCATTTCATCCCCAGCTTTATTGCATTCTCCCGCAATCATGAGAATCGCCAGACGATACTCATACTCAATATCCTTTTTGGATGGACGATTATAGGATGGGGAGTGTTAATGATCTGGGCCACCAATAAAGGCTAGTATTATGGCTTCGCAGAAACATCTGCGTCAAAAGGCTCAGGATGATCAATATTCCAGTCAGAGGCCTAAAAAGAAACCCACCGCCCCTGATAATGAAATTTTTGATGGGACGAGTTATTCGTGCGCCTGAAGTTTCTGCACATATTTGAGATGTTTTTTCAGCGCGGGAAGCGTATCAGAAGCAAAATTTTTCAATGCCTGATTCTTGCCATTCTTGGAATAATCAGAAAAAAGCTTCACTGCTTTCTTGTGTGCGGTCGTTTGCAGATCAATATATCGTTTATCGAAAGCAACTCCGGATAACGATTGAAGTTCGGCCAACAGCTTTTGATGCTTGTCATCAAGATGGTTTGCCGGAGTGACGTTTACGTCTGCTGATGTAAGGGTTTCTTCAAGAGTCTTTGCGGTTTTTGTATGATCATCAACCATATGCTGAGCAAATTTCTTTATCTGCCCGTTCTGTGATTTATCCAGCGCCAACTTGCTGGATTCAATTTCGAATTTGTTAGCTACAGACGCTTTATGAACGAAATCCTCTTCAGAAATCACATCTGCCTTGGCAACGCTAGCCAATGTGCACACCACCACTATGGCAAGTATGCCGCTGGTGATTAAAAAAAGTGCCAATATCGCGGTGCCTAATTATCATACGATTTCTCCTGAAAAATATTCAATTTCTTGGCCTCCGCCTATCTTTTTTTGGAATGGTCAGGCGTTCCTGCCGCTACAAATCCCTCCATCGCATTTAACATCGTGTCAGTAAGGTCTGCAAAGGGCTTCACGATCGCTTTTGCTTCCTTGTTTATCGTGGCAAGAGAAGACTTGTTGGCATCCTTTATAATTCTTATATTTCTTTTAGCGGCCTTTTTGGAAATGGCGGTTACCCGCTTCGTATTTTTAGCAAAAGAAGATTTTGACACTTTCTTCTTAAGGGCGGCCTTCTTAAGAGCGACGCTTTTAAGAGAAATTTTCTTTTTTCCGCTTGGTTTTGAGGCGGTGCGTTTTTTAGCATGCGCTTTTACACTTTTCTTTTTCATGGTCATAACGACTCCTATAGCTATGGGTTAAACAATCCATCTCTATCAATTGCGAGATAAGAAAGATGTGCCTTTCGGCAATTAAAATGTTTTTTATGTATAAATTTCATGAGTAAGAATTGTTGTTCCGCAATACTCCCGGGAACATTCCAGGCTTTACATTTTTGTGTTGAAAGAATGGGTTCCGTATCGAATCTTTCTAAGACTGTTTATTAATATTTTTCCAATGGGATAAGAATATGCATTCTTTATGCCACAGCTGCTTTACGATATGGATTTAACATATCCCTATTTTTAGCATTACTTTGCCGCTGACATACAATGTTCAGCTAAATTCAACTTCAGGAGCAAGCGCTATGGCTAATACCAAACCAAACCAAAAGGATCAGTATTCCAACCAGACTGCCAGCAGCCAGAAGAATACTCCCGGTGGTTCACGCGCCGGCAATAACATTGAAAAAGATGAGCCGAATGCTCAGGAACGCGGTCAAGGAGGTATGAAGAACGAAGGCAAAGAACTTGGCAGCCGCACTTCATCTTCCATCGATGACAAGAACCCGCAGGCGCTGAGCAAATGTTTGAACGCCTAACCTATGAACCGGGCCTTGTGCCCGGTTCGCTTCTTTTAATACTATAACCCAAAACAAAATAACGAATGAAGACTACAATTTTTCGGCGTTTCCTTTCTGCTTTGGGCCCGGGGTTAATAACGGGCGCCGCAGACGATGATCCCTCAGGCATTGCCACCTATTCTATTGCCGGAGCGCAGCTTGGCACCTCTTTATTATGGATGGCATGGGTTACTTGGCCGTTAATGGCTTCCGTCCAGATGATGTGCGCCAGAATCGGCATGATGACGGGTCAAGGGCTGGCGGGGGCGCTCAGTAAAAAGTTCCCTAAATCTATACTGATCATTTTCTGCTTTGCCCTATTAATTGCCAACACTATAAATATTGCGGCCGACCTCGCCGGAATGGCAGACGCTGCAGAACTGCTCAGCGGGATCAGTTCGCACTGGTACGTTATACTTTTCGGTCTGGGTATCGGATATGCCATTATCAAATTTCGTTACCACCAGATTGCCGGCGTACTAAAATGGCTGGCACTGTCATTATTTACGTACGTGATCACCGCTTTCATTATTCATCCTGACTGGTCATGGGTTGCACGGCAGACTTTCTCACTCACTCTTCCCAGAGGCACACTGGCCTGGGAAACTGTGGTAGCGATTCTAGGCACCACCATCAGCCCTTATCTCTTCTTCTGGCAGGCAGCCCAGGAGGTAGAAGAAGAAAAAGCTGCGGGGCGCCGCATGCGTTTGAGGCATGTGGAGGTCAGCAACGTTGATCTGGTGGATCGCAAGATGGATGTAGGAACGGGCACTTTTCTATCAAACATCGTTATGTTTTTTATCATTCTGACAACCGCCCTGACGTTACATACGCATGGATTGACTAATATCACTAGCTCCAGAGAGGCAGCGGAAGCACTACGCCCGCTGGCCGGCAATCTTGCGATGCTTCTTTATACAACAGGCATTATTGCGGTAGGGCTTCTTGCAATTCCAACGCTTGCAGGTTCAGCGGCATACGCTTTCGCAGAAACTTTTGAATGGTCGCAGGGACTGGATAAGAAGTTTAAGCAGGCACGGGCATTTTATGCTGTTATTGTCCTATCGGTAGTATGTGGTGTTGCCTTGGACTTTCTGCACATCAATCCTCTGAGCGCTTTATTCTGGACAGCCGTTATCAACGGTTTGCTGGCTCCCTTCCTGCTGATTGGCGTATTTCTTGTAGGAAGAGACAAAGAAATTATGAGGGGAAAACCAAGTTCGCCATTAAGCCAGATTAGCGTTACCATCACGACAGTGCTGATGTTTGCAGCGGCCATAGGCATGTTTGCCGTTTAATAATTGATTATGAAATTCGTCGAATAACCAGGATATGGCAGTGGCTTATCCGAAATCTATTCCTATCCACCTTAGTCTAAGGGTAAATAAAGCCATACGCAGCATAGGGAAAGCCCAGGACATTTTTTGAGTCATTCCAGAATTTGACTTGTGACCAGTCATTGGCGCGCGATACGTCCTCCACCAGCATTGAGTCGTAAATAATATGCCGGGTGCTTCTGCTATCGCCCCAGTTGCTATGGGTGACGTTTATCTGTCTTGCGTTTAGAACGTCTTTTACGACCGCTACATGGCCTGAATGCATGCGTGAGGTTCTTTTAAGCACCAGAACTGAGCCAACGGCGGGTATATGCCCTCGTCTGTAGCGACCTGCCGCTTCTGGCCACCAAGTATATGCATCGCCAGTAAGTTTAACGCCCGATACTTTGCGCGCGTAGGGGACACAGGAGATTATGTCAGAAGAATAATGGCCAGAAGCAAACTGGTGGTGAAAAGGTTCGGGAACGCTGCAAGCTACAGCTATAAAAATTATGAGTAGCGGAAATAGGCGAACATTCTTTCTCATTGCGTATTATAAATATTATAGGGTTGCAGAACGCGGCATTCGTTTACTTATCTTGTGTATTTTAACTTTTAAGCGTTAATTATTCATTTATATTCTCGCACAACATCAACGCCCCATTGGCTCCTGTGGCAAAAAGTAAATTTTGAAGGGCTCAAAACTGTAAAGTTTTAAAATTGACTGCCACATGCGCCAGCCAAAGAGTCCTAATTACACAACAGATTGGACGCAATTGCCGATTCGATAAATCATTAACAATATTCTTTTTGGGGGACTTCAATAAAGCAGCCTTTCACGCCAAAACGAAAAAACGTCAGTGATGAGGCGGGGCTTTGGCAGGCGTTACTTTACACGCCACCTGTGACATCAGGTCAGGCGGCGTGGTATCGAGGATTTTGGCAAGTTTGGTACGCTGCTCAATAGCATCTGGCACGTCTTCGGGTATCAACACCCCGGCAATACGCACGGCCTGATTACGGCGGTTGGACTCATTGTTTTTCTTACTGCGCGACACTAGCCAGCCCGCTTTTTCACTCAAGCGATAGGTTTCGGGATCCATTTTTGCGAAAGAACCCACGTCATCGATGGTCAGGCGCAACGCATCGCGCATCTGCCCAAGTATTTCCGTGCGCTCTTTGCTGA
>Ga0206878_10027_pt1 | contig 65218 bp, 60 predicted proteins | sample Alteio_BWOrgCont_8_FD_152621 | JGI IMG/M metagenome (GOLD analysis project Ga0206878, IMG submission 152621) | Enriched cells from forest soil in Barre Woods Harvard Forest LTER site, Petersham, Massachusetts, United States -... | ecosystem: Environmental > Terrestrial > Soil > Temperate forest >... | reverse complement strand
TACAAATCATTTACTCTTTTCTAAATCAAACAAGAAAAAATTTACCCTTCTTTATAAACCCTATTGATCAGTTGCTTTTGTACTCTGAAAAATATCGCCATTTTGATAAGTTCAATATTTTCCCAAATACCACTATTTCATCTAATTGGAGTACACTTTTAACTTTTGGTACATCTGAAAAAATTACTGTATTAAAGCCTATAAATAATGCACAGAATCGCGGCGTCATGAAATTATACTGGGATAAAAAAAAGGACATCAAGGAAAATTATTTATTGCTTAGTCAAGCAACTAATAACTTCAGAATCCCTATAGTATTGCAAGAGTATCTTGATGTAATTAACGAAGGTGAAATCCGTTTATGGTTCGCTAATGGCAAATTAAAAGCGACTGCTAAAAAGATATCTAAACGGCACCATTTTTTATTTGATATAGACAATGGAGATACCTTGATTCCATATAAATTAACTGAGTCCGAATCCGCATTAGCTATACTTATTTCGGATTATCTAATTAGCAAAAAAATATTTTTTGCAGCTGTAGATTTAATTGCAAATAAGGTAACTGATTTTAATATAACAAGCCCAGGGTTAATTGTTGAAATGGAAAAAGTCCTTGGTAGAAATATTTGCGAAGAACTAATAAGGGAATTTTCAAATATCACTCTTAATTAACTATTCGAATAATTTCATTTAAAATTTCTGATACCTTCTTTGACCCAAGCTTCGCATTTACTCCCAATAAAGCAATTGATTCATGTAATAACTTAAAATCTGAAGCAGATGCATAAGATAACACTTCCAATATCTCATCCATTATATCATTAGTTGAAAGTACTTTCCTCCAAAATATAATTGGTTCATGTAATCTCTCGGGTGGCTGGGCATCTATACTTCGGATTTCTATATATTTCTTAATTCTTACTTCATGGTAAATGGAATTTAAATGAGTCAAATAATCACTTAAATTGGCCTTATACTCCTTAAATCCATATTTCATATATTCTTCAAATGTAATACCTTCACTAACCTTTAACCATCTATTGTCTTTGTATATATAGATTAATGGTATTTTTATTATTTTCTCAATATAATCTATGAATTTTCTGTCTGGTACCATTAAATCATATAGCAGTCCGCATCTTTCACTGTCAGTATTATTCCAAATATGCTTCCTATACATCTCATACTTATTGTTGCAATTATTAATCGAATTCGGGAACAAACTTGCAACTATCGTACTTGCAGATTGCGTTACTGCAAATGCTTTCATTGCATGGGGCTCGGAGAAATAATCAGAATTAATGTGTAAAGATGCTGTACTATTCATCATTTGAAGTGCCAACTTTTCTTTTTTTACCAAATAATCTGCTAGGATTGAATACCTTTCTTTCTGAATTAATATTTTTCCCTTACTAGAATTATTAGATAAGAACCCTTGATGTATTAATTTTAATCCACCAATTTCATCAATAACTTTATATATTTCATTGAAGAACCTTTTTACCTTCTTGAAACACACAAATTCTGAATAACATGCCGGGCCACTGTATTCTATTTGTCCACCTGGTTCAAGGGAAATATATTCGTCATTTCGCTTTAATTCATACTTTTCCTCACTGCAAAAAACGTACCCAAATTTACGAACGAGAAGATCAAATATTGTCGAAATACTTCTTTCACCTATAAAAGATATTGGGTAGCCTGTTTCAGATTCCACGCAGAAAAATTCAATTTCAATGCCTATTTTATTTACATCAGAACAAGAATCTTCATAGTACTTTATTATTCCCTCTTTTAAGTGTTCAAAGTCTGTATTTACAATTATCCCTTCAACCATTCTAATTATGTATTTGCAACTAAATTATCATTACTTTAGCAACTAATTGAATCTACCTGATTTATACTACTAACGTTTTTCAAATGTTTAGAATCTTTATTAAAAATCCAGCCACTGAGAAGGCATTTTACTTAGGTTTATTTATTGGATTAACCATGCTGTTTAGTATAACTATATTCGGTAATGTATTACAAATAAAAGAGCCTGGATTATCAGTTTATACTACCGAATATACATTAATGGCGATAATTGGTGGTATTTTAAGCTTATATAGATTTATAAAAACGCGGCCAAAAGATGGAAATGAATTTAATCCCGAATTAATTTCAATTGGATTACTTGTATGGTCATCAGGCCAAATATTGTGGATGATTGGTATGAACATTAAGGGGAATGATTTACCTTATCCATGGTATAGTGATGTTCCATATGTGGCTTCATTGATTATTTGGCTGATTGTTTTATTAAAATTATATCGACCCTTAAAATTAAAATTTATCAGTGCCTCTAAAATTTTATCTGGCGTCTATAAAGCACTTCTAGCGGGTGTTGTTGCACTTATTGGATTTCTTGACCGCGACAAAATAGTAAACGTTTCAGAAGGTATGAATCTAATTAGAGTAATAACTGATTTTTTATATTTATTTCTTCCTCTATCTTCAGCTTTTATTGCCGGTATTTTATATTTAACTCCTATTCCAAATATTAGCCTTAAAGCTCAGAAGTGTATAGCTTTTCTATTTTATGCTACTTTATTAAATTTTTTAGCAAATTCCGCATTTGTTGTAACATTTAGATTTATAGAGCTACAGCCATCAAGTCCATTAGTATATACCGATGGTGGGTGGATCGACTATTTATACCTTTCATCAATGACCTGCTGGTGCATAGCGACAACTATATATCCTACATCGCTTTCCGATTTAACTTATTCCTTTGGAAATTACATGAGCATAAATATTAATGCAACTGATGTATTTAAAGCAGCCAATATAGCAGAAGAAATATTCCATACTAATACCAATACAGGTTATATGCAAATAAATAGTGACACTACGCTTTGGATAATGGAAAATCTTCCTCATGCATGGAAGATAATAAAAAGTGGCGATGATGTAATTGGCAGCGCTATAGTTTTGCCTGTTTCAGATAAGGACATTGAGGATTTCCGATCAAAAAACATCTCAGAAGCTGAATTATTTAGAAGGGTAAAAACATATAACGCTCCTATTTATGAAAATCTTTATTTAGCAGGTGCAACAATATTAGCTGAGCATAGATTCAGAGGATTAGCGTTTCAGTGTTTTGTCATGTTAATTGAAACGGATAATTTGGTGGTTGATAAAAAACCCAACCTAATTTGTTGGCCTATTAGCAACCCCGGACTAAAGCTTTCAATAAAATTAAAGACTTATTTCACTGAAAAAGGTTATAAATTTGAAGTTATTGATCATCAGAGATAAACCCATTATGATTATTAGAAATTTCAAATCATCGGATACTGAGAAATGTGTCACAGCCTATATTGAATCATATAATTGTGCCCCATGGAATTATAATTGGACATATCCATATGCTCATAAGTACTTATTAGATTACATCTTAGCTCCAAGATTTGAAGGTTTTGTTGTAGAATTAGAAGGAAAAATTGTTGCAGTTTTATTTGGACAAGGCAGAACCTGGTTAACATCTGAACAATTTTATATTGATGAGCTTTACGTAATTCCTCAGATGAGAGGACAAGGGATTGGTACCACTCTTCTAGAACATGTCGAACGTCATTGTAAAGAAAATAAATTTTCATTGCTGTATTTAATGACAAGTAGAAATACCGATGGCCCTATTTTCTATTCCAATAAATACTTTTCCCAAAGTGAGAATTGGCTTATTTATTATAAAGACCTATAGATCGCCTCCTACCTAGCAATGGAAGATTCCAACTTATCTGTCTCACTAAAGTCCTTTGTCATGAATATAATCACAAAGAAATAACATACTTGGTACATTGCATTAGCGGTATATTTCATAATTGTCTCATTATCAACATATAACACAGTATTTATATACCCCTGCACAATATTTAAAACAATATGGCGTTTTATATGTATGAATTAACCAAAACTCAATTATGTTATATGCAAAAAAATACTATTTCTACTTTGAATCCCAATACGGGAGCAGCAGAATGTGCGCCCCTTTCTGTGCCAAAGAAAGGTGACAAAAACCTGGCAGAGCCTTCAAAAAGGACCGTTGAGAATATTCTCAATTATTCAAAAGCTTTACATGTTGAGCCTAAAGCCGACGGCGAAGACTTTGTTGAATACATAGCCAATTAACCAGGAAAGGTTTCCTCTGTTCAGGCAAGCTTATTAGTTTTGTCCTTTCACTTCTATGAAAAAAGAGGAACTGTTCCGGCACATTATAACCTACTTTGAGGCTAACCAGCCCAATGCAACAACCGAATTGCATTATGGTAATCCTTTTGAGTTGCTGGTAGCTGTGGTATTATCGGCACAGTGTACAGATAAGCGGGTGAACATGGTTACTCCCGCCTTATTCAAAAAATTTCCCGATGCAAAAACCATGTCGAAGGCAACTGTCGACGAAGTGCTGCAGTATGTTAAAAGCATAAGCTACCCAAACAGCAAAGCCGGTTATTTAGTAAATGGCTCCAAAGTTATTATGGAGAAATTCAAAGGCGAGGTTCCTTCAACAGTTGAAGAGTTAACAACTATACCCGGTGTAGGAAGAAAGACAGCGAACGTAATTGCATCAGTAGTTTACAACCAGCCTAAAATGGCTGTCGATACTCACGTTTTTCGTGTAGCGGCGCGCATAGGTTTAACGACTAATGCCAAAACACCCTTGCAAACCGAAGAACAACTCATAAAATATATTCCAGAAGATAAGATAGCAATGGCGCACCACTGGCTTATATTACATGGCAGGTATGTGTGCCTTGCGCGCAAACCGTTGTGCGACAAATGCGGCATTACACAATGGTGCAAATACTATAACACAAAAGTCAAGACTATTTCTAAATAGTATATTAGGCTGAAGCCCGAGAGCTTCTCATACTACTGACCACGACCTGAAGGTCGTGGCTATTATCTATTGCCTTTTTAATAGCCCCGACTTTTAAGTCGGGGTAAATAATACCCTATTATTTATGGGCTTCAGCCCAATCTTCCGGCTATAAAATAAAAATCGCCGCAATAATTATTACAATAATTATAATCAGGTAGGCCCATAAATCGGCAGGAAAATATCTGTTGTATTTCTTATACGTTTCTTTGAAGAAATTACTCATAACGCAACGCGTCTATAGGGTCGAGCTTTGAGGCCTTAACGGCCGGGTAAACGCCCGATATAACCCCTACAACAAAACATATTGAAACGCCCATAAATATCCATTTCCAGGGAACAATAAAACTTGCGCCAAGAAGTAATGCCAACCCGTCGCCAACCAATATACCCAGTATAATTCCTATTAAACCGCCTAGCTGCGATATAACAATTGCTTCAATTAAAAACTGGTTACGTATAAACGAACGTGTGGCGCCAATTGCTTTCCGTACACCAATTTCCATGGTGCGTTCGGTAACCGATACCAGCATAATATTCATGAGCCCTATGGCTGCTCCCAATAATGTAATAACACCAATAACAACTATACCAATGGCCAGTTTCGACAGCAGTCCGATAAGCGTATTGGCAAGGTCGTCGCTTTTGGCAATACCAAAATTATCATCATCGCCCAGCGGTACTTTACGAATCACCCTGAATGTTCCTATAGCTTCGCTGACGGCGGCATCCATCTGGTTAGGGTTATTTACGCGGACACTTATACGGTAACTTTCGCTTTCCAGGTCGGGGAAGGTTCGGACCACATTTATAGGAACCACACAGGTGCGGTCTCCTCCCAGGCCGAAACTATTGCCTTTTGATTTCAACACACCAATAATTTTAAACTCTCCCCCGTTGCCAATGGTAATATCCTTGCCTATTGGTTCTTCGTGCTTTTTAAATAAATCTGAAACAACATCCTGCCCTATTATTATTACTTTTCTGCCACTAGTAATTTCTTCCTTTGAAAAATTCCTTCCCTTCTCCAGCTGGTAGCCTTCGGTAATCATGTAGTTTTCATCGGAGCCATCAATCTCAACATTAGGATTCGTTTTCTGGGTGCTGTATTTAAGTGTAGCCACACTGGAAGCAACCATTGAAATTGAAGCGGCGGCCGGGAAATTATATTCTTTCACAAAAGAAGTGGCGTCGTCGTAACTTATATCGCGGTAAACTTTGGGCCTTTTGCCGCCATGGCCTATACGAATATTTACATCGTGGTTTCGTATAGTAAAAGTATTGGCGCCCATCATGGTGAAGTTACCGTTTATGGCCTCCTTCATGGCATCGAGGGCAGTAAGTATGCCGACAAGCGCAAGTATTCCAATAGCTATTATGAGCATGGTAAGAATGGTGCGTAGCAACTGCGCCCTTATGGAGCCAAGCGCCATGCGTATATTCTCTCTTACCTGGGTTGCTTTCATGAAAGCAAATATAGGGCTTTTGTTTCGTTATATATGCCCTGCTCATGGTTCGAACGGTTCTTGCACAATTCATTACATAATTTGCCCTGCTTTTTACACTTGGCCTTATAGCCATTACAAACAGAGCAATTTCCCTTTCCATCGGCTATATGTTTGCTTCATAATTCAATTATTTATGAAACTTAAATCCCATATCATGAAAAAACACTTTATACTCACACTATCGCTTTGCTTAAGCGCAGCTCTACTAACAATATCTGTGGAAGGCATCTCCCGGGCATTGGAAACTAAAAGTCCAATTAATACTATAGCTATGAGATTCCCGGTTTCTGATAGTTATTCAACTACTGCCAAAATAAATAAAGAAGAAGAGTCAGTAATAAAAGGTATTAAACAGACAACCTGCAATGTAATACGGATAATTGCCGGACAATTTAAGAAAGATGTCACTATTACTTTCAAGAATTAAATCACACAAGAGACGAGCTTTCCATACGGATGGCAATGCAAAATTTTTATCTCCAAATTCTATTTGTAAAACCTTAAATACTTTAATACTATGAAAACCTCTAACAAAACAATTAAATTACAGTGCTTAACAATAGCACTTACATTAGGACTGGCCGTTAACACAGTATGCGCACAGAAAAAACTTGCAGCCGATACACTGAAATTTCATAACAAAATTGCAAAATATATACTTCCGTGCAGCACTATGTTTGTATCAGGGCTGCTCGACGGAACTATTGAAACCATTAGCTATCACTATAGCGATGGTTTTAAACGTGTGTTCCCCAATGCAAATGACGAATACTGGAACCCGGCAGTGAGCTGGACAAATAAATACAAAGACAACAACCCTACCATGGGTCCGAAATTTACCGGCAGTACTACCCTATTTGCTGCTACAACCGATGCGTACCATGGATTAAGAACACTTCGCAACTTTACCGATGTCTTTACTGTTTCGTTCTATATTAATAGGTCATGCCATAAAAATAACAGGCCAACCTTCGGAAAAATTATTATGGATGCCTTAATTTTTGCAGCCATTCGCGATATAGGGTTTTCAGCAACCTATTCCCTGCTATTCAGGGAAGATAATCACAAGTAAAAAGGAGCTCATTATTCAAGTGGACTTAAAGTATCTATACCTCTGGCAGGTAATGAGAAATAAAATGTTGCCCCTTTACCTTGCTCAGCTTCAGCCCAAACCTTACCACCATGCCTTGTTACAATTCGCATTACCAGGGCCAGGCCTATGCCGGTTCCTTCATAGTCAGATTTACTGTGTAACCTCTGGAACGCCCCAAAAAGCCTGTGATAGTCTTTCATATCAAAACCGGCTCCGTTATCTTTCACGTAATATACCTTATACCCATATTTCAGATATGACCCTAATTCTATCCGAGGGTTGTCTTTTTTCCCTGAGTACTTTATGGCGTTCGATATCAGGTTTACAAATACCTGAAGCATGAGGTTCTTATCAACTGCATGTGGCAGCAACGGATTAATAATTACTTCAGCCCGGCTGTTATTATTTAAGGCAATGATATTTTCCAGTGCTGAATTTGCAATCTTATTCATATCAGCATCTGCAATGTTCATTTCCTGTTTCCCTACCTGGGAGAATGAGAGCAAATCGTCAATAAGCTCAGCCATCTTGTTCGAACTCGCCGTAACATTGTTCAGCATTTGTTTCGCTTCGTTGTCTAAACCCTGGCTATGGTATTCTAGTAAAATCTGGCTATAGCCATGAACAATGGCAAGCGGAGCACGCAAATCGTGGGCTACTGAATAGTTGAATGCCTCCAATTCGTTGTTGGCTTCATTTAACTCAGCAGTGCGCTGAACAACTTTCCTTTCAAGGGATTCATTGAGCGAAGTTATTTCAAGTTCAGCCTTCTTGTTTTCAGTAATATCCAGTATTGTGCCGATAGTTGCTTTCTTTCCGTTATAAGTAGTTACACTTCCAAGCACTTCAATCCATATAATAGTTCCATCCTTTTTCCTGGCCTTTGCCGTATAATAGAACGATTTGATAGAATCTTCCTGCCGTTGTCTCAGGTTCTCATTCACTTGTTCCCTGTCATCTTCATGAATAAAATCAAGTGGGTTCATAGTTAAAAGTTTCTCCTCTGTATATCCACTCATTTCTACGAGGCGAGGGTTTACATATACAAACTTTTCATAATCATAAATGTAAACACCCGTAAGGCTTTTTTCAACCAGGTCTTTAAATTTTTGTTCAGCTTCTTTAATACTTGTCAGATCAATTGAAATAGTTGAGACACCCATAGTCTTGCTATCGATATTTACAGGGTTAAAAGCAGTTCTGTAATAGAAGCGCCTTCCGTCCCTTAAATAATCGACATCTATTTCTATTTTTCCTTTGTTACCCGATTGCAATACGTTATCTATCAACTTAAGCCTTTCAGCCTGAACTTCAGGAGGGAATCGTTCGTAAACAACCTGGCCCACCTTTGGTTCAGTACCTGTAAGTCTAACATGATCTTTAATGAACTGCTTATTGAAAATAACGTATCTCTTATCTTTATCAAGCAAGCATGCAGCATTTTCAATATTATCAAAAAAGGCTCTGAATTCCGATTCTTTTCTCTTAATCGCCTCCTCTGCTCGCTTTCTTTCAGTTATATCCCTAATAATTGAAATATATCCTGTTCCTTTAAGGACCTGAACATTAGCTTCGGTTTCGACGCTGCTACCATCCTTTCTGAGAAACTTTCGCTCATGAACAGAGCTGGTAGTACTTTTTAATTCCTCTACTTTGGCAATATGTTTTTCGCGGTCTGCGGGTGCCAGAATGTCCATACTTTTCATAGTCAGCAGCTCTCCATTGGAATATCCCAGCAACCGGCATGCATAGTTATTTGCCAGAATAATTTTAAGGGACTCATCAAAAATTATTATTGCATCCCCTGCATTTTCAATAATAGTTTGGAGTTTTTCTTCATTTTCAGACAGATTTTTGTTACTTCTTTGCAAGCTTTCCACCAAGCGGTTCGCATCAAACAAAATAGCAGAGAATAATAAAATACCTAGTACTAAAACAGAACAAATTAGCAGGTAAAAATTTCTAACAGTTGCCTTATACTCCCGGTTACCGGCCTCAATTATTTCTTTACTGATACTAACCTGTAACTTGAGCAATTCGTTTAATTTTTCAACGAGTGCATACGTAATGTTAAATAGTTTTACCGGGTGCAAGTCACTAAAGTTGACGGTGTCAGATTTATCCATTAGCGCTCTTTCGTCCGCAACAGCCGAATCGGCCTGGTGCATCATTATTTCAGCTTGTGCCGCTAACTTTGTTTCTTCGGAGGTTAAATACGTCAGTTTATATGCATGCCAGTTAGTTTCAATTTCTGTATTGGCGGCATCTATTCTTTTTTCAGCTTCATGATATGTGATAGTGCCATCCTTAAGTTCCTGTAGGGCAAACACTATATTTTTTGCATACGCATGACGTACATTCACTAATTGTTCCATGCATACAATCCTGTTTTCATAAAGGTCTTTGGTGCTTTTATTCATTTTGTTCATCTGGTACAAGCCATACCCGGCAATAGCAATAATTGCTGAACATAAAATGAATACCAAAAAATACAGTTTGGTAGAAACTTTAAACCTGTCAAGAAATTTCTGCAACATAGCGAGGCTGCATGAACGCTTTAAATGGGCGGTTTACTTGTAAAACAATTTTTCCTTAAATGCTTTGCTGAATGCCGCCCCCAGGTTAACATATTTAGGCATTTCAACGCCTGTAATCTTTTTCAGGGTAACCATATCATGTTCTACACCATTAACTACCTCTATTGAGACTGCGGCACTCCTGTTAACCTGCAATAAATTAGGGCACATATCCACCAGGCTTTCCAGCGTTTTATCCATAATGGTGTATTTTTCGCCATTACGCAGATAGGTTACTTTATGCCTGGGGTCAACCTCATCGGTAGTTATAAGCATTATATCCGGTAAAAATACTTTCACCTTGCTCTTTGCTTCAGCCATATTAAACAAGGCATATTCCTTTTTATCAATCAAAAGTTTATGCGCTTTTGCCAGAGCCAATTCAAGCCTGTCTTTCATTATAGGTTTGGTTACAACATCAATGGGCGATAGGCCAAGCACTTCATATAGTTTTTCTTTGGCGCCGGTAATAAACATAAACGCCTTGTTTTTAAGCATCTGCGCCACCAAAGTTCCTTCTATTTCAGGCATCTGCACATCAAGCAGGGCCATATCGAAATCAAGTGAAGGAGCTTCTTTAATGAATTCAGCCGGAGAGTTAAATGTTTTTACTACTTCAGCGTATTCCGAATGTTTACATAGGGTTTGAAGTATGTTCACAATATGCGGGTCGTCGTCGAGTATAACGACTTTAAGCTTGTATGCCATGGAGCAGGGATTATGGTTCTGATATCAAATGTAGCAAAAAACGGATAGATATCAGATACTTAGTACTGTTTTATTACTTAACAAGGTTCATTACGCTTTTTCCCCCGGTTTTTACGATTTCGACCTCCAACATTACATTCTCACTTTTTCCCGCTTTGACCAGTTATAGGTTTGCACCATAAATCAATGGCAATGCAATTCTTTAAAACTATACTACTAAAAAATCCTACAGTAGCTATACTCGGAGCCTGCCTTTGCACTCTAGTTTTAATTACTTCCACTACTAACAGTTTGGCCACGTTAAAAGACATGAACCAAATGAAAAATGAGATACTTGCATTTTCAGATACTTATAACACTATAAGTCACCAGGCAGCTCCAACAACCACTACTGTCGATAATATTAGCCGGGCCATAAACAATGTGAAACAAAAACTTAAGAGTGGCCTATTAGCAGAGGATAGACACCTATCATGGAAATGCAGGTCCGCCTATTATTTAAATGAACTTACCCGTAATATGCTTTACCCTTATTAAAAATGAAGGTTATCCACCCGCCCCGATTTCTCAAAATCGCTGCTCTTCTCCTCCTGTAGAGGGAGAAGGGCGGGCGAGGTGGAAACAAACGATACGCAGAACCCCGTGGAAAAAGTATTCAAATTTTAATTCAATTTTATGTTTACAATCAGTGAAATTACAGCGGCCGACCTAAAAGTTAAAACCTACAATAAATACCCGGAATATGTCCAGGAGCTTATTAAGGTGGGTATATTGGGTTACGAGGCCCATATAGAGGATGGTAATACTATTTATTATGGTCATGGCGGTTATAAAATTCAGTCTGGACCCAAATATCACCTCATTAATGTAGCGGGTGCCGTCAATTTAAAAAAATTCAACTCTTCGCTAAGGGCCTATAAACTTGGCAAAACCGATTTCCTTAATTTCTGCAAAGGCTGTGCAGAGGCAGGCATTCACAAATGGCTTGTTGATACAAACATTATGACCTTTGTTTATTACGATAAGGAAGGCAATGAAGTACACATAGAAGATATTCCTATAATGTAAAAGCAGGGGGCCTTATTTCGCCTCCTTCCGCAGGGAGCTTCCGCACGATTCGCGGATAACGAGCGAGGTGTTCAGTATCTTTTCCTGAACGGCAAATTTCTTTCCGTCAATCTGTTTCATCAGCAATTTAACCGATTCTTCACCGATTTGGTCAAGCGGCTGGGCCACAACCGAAAGCGGAGGGTGAGAGAATTTAAACGCATCCATATCGTCGAAACAAACTACAGCTACATCTTCCGGTATGCGTAATTTTCTTTTGTGAATAGCCTGCAGGCAGTTAACAGCCACATAGTTGTTAATGGCAAACAGCGCATCCATGCCCAATGGCGGGCTAAGCAATTTCTTTACAACTTCATCGGTGGTATTGCCTATATCTTCATATAAAACCGATTGTATCCAATCGTTTGTGAACTTAATTCCATTCTTCTTCAACGCGTCTTTATATCCTTCCACACGGTCCTTTAATGTACTAAGGTGCATAGGCGACACATTTACCATGCCTATTTTGCGGTAGCCCATCTTAATCATGTGTTCCACCATTTCAAAAGCGCCCTTGTAATTATCCACACCCACATAGCTGCATGAAAAATCATCGAGTTTACGGTCAATGAGCACCAACGGGTATTGCTGCTTCTTTAATTGGTTGAACTGCTCAGGGTTACTTTGCGTAGTAGCCACAATAATACCTTCCACTCGCTGGCGGTCGCGCAAAAGCTCAATAAGTTTTACTTCTTTCTCTTCCACCTCGTCGGAACTGCACACAAGCAGGTGGTAACCAAGGGCAGTTACCTCATGTTCTACTTTCCGTGAAATTTTCGCGTAAAAAGGGTTCGATATGTCAGCCACTACCAAACCTATAATATTCGACTTACCTGTACGTAAGCCTCTGGCCATCTGGTTGGGGTGGTAATTAAGCTCTTCAGCTTTTTTACGGACTTTTTTCTGGGTCTCTTCACTTATCCCCCATTCGTCCGCTTTATTATTAAGCACTAGTGAAACCAGGGTTTTGGAGACATTCAATGCTTCCGCAATGTCTTTTAATGATGCACGTTTCATTTCTTTACATAAACTTAATGTCTGTAGCGGTAAGACCTAAATCGTTAAAAAGAGGTACGTTCGCTCTATTCTGTATGCCAAAAATATATAAATTTGTCTCATTCAACAAGAAATAATATAAAACTTGATAAAATTTCAATTACATACTAACAACCTAAACCGATTTAGCTAATAATTAACCCCGATGAAAAAAATTAATCTAATCTTAACCCTCATCTCATTTTTAAGTTTCAACCAGCTTTTTTCGCAAAGCCCCGATACAATTCATGTAATAGCTCAAAATAAAACCCATATGGGCTCTTATGGCTCATATACCACCACAGCGGCATTTCCACCCGATACCAATTCGTACCGCAAGGTATTGCTCAATTTTACGTTGGGCTGTCCCAGCGGTGGCTGCAGCCAGTGGGATTATACCGTGGACATATACCTGAACCACGATACACACATTAAAGATTCAAACCTGGTGAAAACGCCATCGTTTACTGTAAACGGAACTACAAAAGATACAGTGTACATTAATAAGGATACAACCTATACTACATACTATGATACCACAACACATAAAACCGATTCAACCGCAAATGCTGTATTAGTAATAGTGCAATACAAAGACAGCCTTACACCTACTACACCCAGTGATACCATTAAATGGTGGAATGCGAATTACTACAACTATTATTACGACAGCACCGGCCACAAAACCGATTCAATATTGGTTACTACGGATAGTACCATGTACGTAAAGTTCTACTACTACTACCATGTTTACGATTCTATTGAAAGTTATGAAATAGCGCGTATGATTACGCCTTATGCCGGCTATTATGCAAAGACATGGACATATCCTTATGTATTTGATGTTACCGATTTCGATTGCATGATGCACGACTCAGTACAGATTGAAGCATTTTATAGCGGGTACACCGATGGGTTTACCGCTACCTGCGATTTTGAAATGATTACCGGTACTCCTCCGCACAAAGCATATATGGTGCACCCTATGTGGACAGGCTCGTTTCCGTATGGAAATCCCAGCAACCCTATTTCAAATTATTTAGTGCCGCGGCCCATTAAAATAGATAGCAACGCATCGGCCGTGCGGCTAAGGGTTTTACAAACCGGCCATGGCGAAGATGTAAATAACTGTACGGAATTTTGTGCCAATTATAATCATATACTGGTAAACAGTAAACAACAATATTCAAGCTATGTGTGGAAAGACGATTGCGGACTGAACCCGCTTTATCACCAGGCAGGCACATGGCTATACAACCGCGCTAACTGGTGCCCGGGTGAACAAATAACTCCTTACCTCTACGACCTTTCAGCTTATGTAACACCGGGAAAAACCGATACTATTTTAATGAGCATGGACCCTTATGCACCCAGCTCATATGGCGGAAGCATATATACTATTGGCGCTACACTTATTTACTATGGCCCTATAAATTACAGCCTCGATGCCTCGCTCGATGACATAATAATGCCAACAAGCAACCCACTTTATAGCCGCATGAATCCTATATGCGACAGCCCCATGGTAGTAATACGAAATACAGGCTCGACACCCTTAACAAGCGTGGATATAACTTACGGACAAGTGGGCGGAGCAAGCAATGTGTTCCACTGGACAGGCACCCTTTTATTTGATGATACCGCTGTTGTAAGGTTACCGCAGGTAGCGCTTACAGCAACCACAAATTATGTTTTTCAGGCGAAAGTGAGCAACCCTAACGGGGGTACCGATATGAACCCCGATAACGATATGCTGCAAACGCCATATACCATCGTTCCCACACTGCCTGCTGATTTTATTATACGGCTTATAACAAACAATGTAGGAAGCGACTATTCATACTTACTTACCGATGAGTTGGGTAATACCATTGTTCAGAGATCAGGGCTTGCAAACACTACTACATACCGCGACACTGTTCACCTGGCTGCAGGCTGCTATAATTTTGAATTGTACGATTCAGGCGAGGAAGGACTTTCATTCTGGGCCAATACCGGCCAGGGCAATGGTTCTTTAACATTCACAAAAATTAAACCTCCGTCTGTTCTTGTTGCTTTCCAGGCCGACTTTGGCACTTCTATTATTTATAACTTCACGGTTAGCAGCGGAACGGGATTCCAGGAATTGAACAATGGTGGTTTAGATTTCGACCTCTACCCTAACCCTGCTACCGATAAGTTCACACTTTCTGCTTTAAGTGCCTCGAAGAAAGAAAAAGATGTACGTATTTATTCAGCCGTGGGCGAGTTAGTGTACGAATGCCATGTTCCCGCAACCGTTGACCAATACACTATAAATACATCTTCACTTGTAAGCGGCTTTTACTTCGTAGAAATTTCAAATACCGATGGTACTGTGGTGAAGAAGCTGACGGTGGTGAGATAAGGGCAGCAATGCCCTCTTCTAAAATCTGCAATCGTTAATCAGTATTCTTAAATCAAATTTTTTGAATTTCGATTAACGATTAGCGAACAGCGATTTCAGAAGTAATCCCCCCCGCTGGAGGGGGATGGGGGAGGAATTTTTACTATCTTTATACTATAAACCCACATCGGTGAAAAAATACTTTTACATTTTACTTTCTTTTCTCTGCTCATTAAATGCATTCGGGCAAACTAATGTTTATCATCCTTTCCCAAAGTACTATGCTGCCTGGAGTGAAGAAGAATGGGGTGCCAGTAAGTACCCTTATTTCTTTAATTACTATTTATCGGGCGATACTATTGTAAATGGCCATACCTATACCAAGGTGCGTAAGGCAGACTCGGCCAAAGACGTTTACTGTGCATCTATCAGGAATGATAGCAACAAACATGTTTACGTTTGCTGTGGCCTTGGTATTGGCCCTCATGATAGTTTATTATATGACTTCTCACCAACCGTAGTTGGTAGTTATACGGCTCCTTCTTACGTGTGTCCTAATGGGGGTGCCCAGGTATACAAAATAGACTCTACACTTGTAGGAACAACGTATCGAAGAGCACTGGAAGTCTATTATCTGGGTAATTCCGGAACACTCATTGAAGGCATTGGCGGAACAAACGGGTTGCTTGAACAAGTTAGTACTGCTTTAAGTGCGGGCTTTATACTAAACTGTTTTTCACAAAATGGTACAACCCTTTATCCTGAGCCTAGTGATACCAGTTGCACTTTTTTCAAAATAGATACTACTGAAGGTATTGCAGTTATTTCAAATCCAGAATTTCAGATTCAAATTTTCCCTAACCCTGCCACCGATAAATTCACACTTTCTGCATTAAGTGCATCAAAAAAAGAAAAAGATGTGCGTATTTATTCAGCCGTGGGCGAGTTAGTATACGAATGCCATGTTCCCGCTACGGTTGACCAATACACCATAAATACACCTTCGCTGGTAAGCGGATTTTATTTCGTAGAGATTTCAAATGCCGATGGAACGGTGGTGAAGAAATTAACAGTGGTGAGGTAATTCAGGTGCATTTATACTGACAATGCGATTTTGCCATCTGTCTGATAATCAAAACAAATACATGGTTTACATTTTTCCACCCCTGTAAACACGTAATATATTGGTTATCAATACATAATAAATTTACAAAAGGCTAAAAGTGTTAACCATGTTAACCCTGTTTTCAGCATCGTTATTTATTATGTCTTCTGTAATTTAAATCACTCCCAAAGTCCCGCTATTTTCGTATATTTGTAGGCTTAATCAAATATGACCGAAATTATGATAACCGTATCGGAAAGTGCAAAAGAGAAACTGGCTGTCCTCATGAAGGAAGCAAACGCTCCTGCCGATAGTTTTGTACGCGTTGGCGTAGAAAGCGGCGGATGCTCTGGCCTTTCATATAAAATGTTGTTCGATAGCCACCTTAACCCTGAAGACAAAATGTTTGAAGATAAAGGTGTTAAGCTGGTAGTTGACCGCAAAAGCTTTTTATACCTGGTAGGCACCGAACTCGACTATAGTGGTGGCCTGAATGGTAAAGGCTTCGCATTTAATAACCCCAATGCCAGCCGTACCTGCAGTTGTGGCGACAGCTTCGCTGTGTAGTTTGTAAAGTTTCTAAAGTAAAAAGTTCCTAAAGTTTTCATGGAATTCACTTTACAAACTTTACGAACTTTATAAACTTTATAACTATGAGTAGTTCAGATAAAATATTAGAGGAAATCACCTCGAGCGAGTATAAATATGGCTTCACCAGCAATATTGACTCCGACACTCTGCCTCCAGGTTTGAATGAAGATACTATACGCTTCATCTCTGCTAAAAAGGAAGAGCCTGAGTTTATGCTGGAATGGAGGCTCAAGGCTTTCCGCCAATGGCAGGCTATGAAGGAACCGCACTGGGCGCATCTTCACTATCCTGTTATAAATTACCAGAATATAAGTTATTATTCAGCGCCTAAGCAACAGAAGGTATTGAATAGCCTCGATGAAGTTGATCCTGAATTGCTGCGCACTTTTGAAAAGCTGGGCATATCGCTGCAGGAGCAAATGCGCCTTAGCGGTGTAGCAGTTGATGCAGTAATTGATAGCGTATCGGTAAAAACTACATTTAAAGAAAAGCTCTCTGAGCTTGGAATTATATTCTGTTCCTTCAGCGAAGCAGTGAAAGAGCACCCCGAACTTATAAAGAAATATATGGGCTCGGTAGTACCTATTGCCGACAATTATTTCTCCGCGCTTAACACAGCAGTATTCAGCGATGGTTCTTTCTGCTACATACCTAAAGGTGTGCGCTGCCCAATGGAACTATCTACATACTTCCGTATAAACTCTGCCGGTACAGGCCAATTTGAACGTACACTTATCATAGCCGACGAAGGCTCTTATGTTTCATACCTGGAAGGTTGCACCGCGCCTATGCGCGACGAAAACCAACTGCATGCTGCAGTGGTGGAAATTGTTGCACACAAAGATGCAGAGGTAAAATATTCTACCGTGCAGAACTGGTACCCCGGCGATAAGGAAGGCAAAGGTGGTATTTACAATTTCGTTACCAAGCGCGGTATTTGCCTTGGCAACAATTCAAAAATATCGTGGACACAGGTAGAGACCGGCTCAGCTATTACATGGAAATATCCTTCGGTGATATTGAAGGGCGATAACTCGGTGGGAGAATTTTATTCTATTGCTGTTACCAACCACATGCAGCAAGCTGATACCGGCACCAAAATGACGCACATTGGTAAGAATACCAAAAGCACCATTGTATCGAAAGGTATTGCTGCCGGCAAAAGCAACAACAGCTACCGCGGATTAGTGCGTGTGAACAGGGGAGCTACTAAAGCACGTAATTTTTCGCAATGCGATTCACTGCTGATGGGTAACCGTTGCGGTGCGCACACATTCCCTTACATTGAAATTAACGACAAGACTGCTATTGTGGAGCATGAAGCAACCACATCGAAGATTGGCGAGGACCAGATATTTTATTGCAACCAACGTGGTATTGATACTGAAAAAGCAATCGGCTTAATAGTAAATGGTTATTGCCGCGAGTTGCTTAATAAACTGCCCATGGAATTTGCCGTTGAAGCACAGAAATTGCTTGCGGTAAGTTTAGAAGGAAGCGTGGGTTAATTAATAATTAGGAATTAGAAATCAGTAATCAAATACAGAAACTTGGCGACTTTGCGCCTTAGCGAGAAACAAAAAAGAAAATGCTTGAGATTAAAAACTTAAAAGTATCGGTTGAAGGGAAAGAAATCCTGAAGGGGTTGAACCTGAAAGTGAATAAGGGAGAAGTACATGCCATTATGGGCCCTAACGGTGCCGGTAAAAGTACATTGGCTTCTGTTATAGCCGGTAAAGAAGATTATGAAGTTACAGGCGGCTCTATTCTTTTCAACGGAAAAGATATTTTAGAATTATCGCCCGATGAGCGTGCTAAGGAAGGTATATTCCTTGCGTTCCAATACCCGATTGAGATACCCGGAGTAAGCACCATTAACTTTTTAAAGACTGCAGTTAGCGAAATACGCGCATACAGGGGCGAAACTCCTATGGAAGCAAAAGATTTCCTGGCGATGCTGAAAGAAAAACAAAAGCTGGTGCAGATAGATACCAACCTTACGGGCCGTTCAGTGAATGAAGGCTTCTCGGGTGGAGAGAAAAAACGCAACGAAATTTTCCAGATGGCTATGCTGAACCCTCACCTGGCCGTGTTGGATGAAACTGACTCAGGCCTTGATATTGACGCATTGCGCATTGTAGCCGAAGGTGTTAACCGCCTGCGCACAAAAGAAAATGCATTTATGGTTATTACCCACTACCAGCGTTTGCTGGAATATATTGTACCTGACTTTGTGCATGTGCTGTTCGATGGCCGTATTGTAAAATCGGGCAAAAAAGAATTAGCGCTTGAGTTGGAAGAAAAAGGCTACGACTGGATTAAAAAAGAATTTTCTGAAATACCTGCATAATGAGCGTTGTGGCCGAGAAGAAGAAAGAAGTAGCTGCTAAATGGCTCGAGGAATTTGAACTGACAACCGCCAACAGGTTGGGCGCAGCCAATGCCGAGGTTAAAACAAAACAGGAAAAAGCAATAAAAGAGTTTTCTGAAATTGGTGTGCCCGATAAAAAACTGGAAGATTTTAAATACACCAACGTACGCCTTTACCTGAACGATGAGTTTACAGTTAAGGGTGCATCGACACGATTACGCCAGAGCGATGTACGCGATTTTTTCTTCGAGGGCCATGTATCTATTGTTATGGTAAACGGCAGGTTTGTAAAAGAGCTTTCTTCTATGAAAACTCTTCCGAAAGAGGTGACGGTTAAAAACCTGTTTACAGCCTTGAAGGAAAACAAACAAACTACAGCAGCAGACATTAATAGTAGGGAGGACAAACACAACCCGCTTGTTATGCTGAACACTGCTATGTCGTACGACGGGTTGTTTATAGAAGTTCCGGCAGGATACATTTGCAAAGAACCTATACATATAGTGAACGTAAGCAGTGGTAATGTGAAAGCATTATACAACCCGCGTAATGTTATTAAAGTTGGCGAAGGTGCAAGCCTTACCGTAATTGAATCTTACCAATCAGTTGATCTTCTTGAAAAAATATTCACCAACGCGGTTACTGAAATAACAGTTGGAAAAGATGCCACGCTGAATAACTACATTTTACAGAATGAAGATGCCATTGCCAACCAGAGCAATGTGCACCAGGTAACAGTGGGCAATTCCGGAAAGTTTAACAGCGTAACTATAACCGTTAATGGTAGCATGGTGCGCAACGATTTGAATATTGCCATTAACGGAGAGAATTGCGAAATACACATGCATGGGCTATTCGTTGTAAAAGACGGGCACCATATTGACAACCATACACTGGTTGAACATAACATGCCAAACTGTTTCAGCAACGAATTATATAAAGGCATTATGGGCGACGGTGGCACAGGAGTGTTCAACGGTAAAATTTATGTGCACCAAGATGCACAGAAGACCAACGCCTACCAATCGAACAAAAATATTTTGCTGGGCGACAAGGCCACAATAAATACCAAGCCACAACTTGAAATTTATGCCGACGATGTGAAATGTTCGCATGGCACCACTACCGGCATGATAGATGAGGATGCCCTGTTCTACCTGCAAACGAGGGGATTGAACGAGACCCTGGCCAGGAAGGTATTATTGAACGCCTTTACCGGCGAAATAAGCGATACTATACACGACGATAGTTTCCGCAAGCATATCGAGGAGATAATTCAGGGCCATATTGCGTAACTTTGCATTATGGACACAATGGTAAAATCAGCAACACTTGGTAAGGAACTCGATGTAGAAAGCATCCGTAAAGAGTTTCCTATACTTTCTGTGAAGGTGCATCGTAAGCCTTTGGTTTACTTCGACAATGCGGCATCGTCGCAAAAACCGCTTTTTGTAATTAAGGCTATTGAGAAATATTACGAAACGGTAAACAGTAATGTACACCGCGGGGTGCATCATTTAAGCAGCCTTGCCACCGACCAGTTCGAGGCATCGCGTAAAACCATTGCCGCTCATTTAAATGCAAACGTTGATGAGGTTATATATACGCGCGGAACAACAGAGGCCATTAATCTTGTAGCATTTTCATTCGGGGAAGTATTTGTAAAAGAAGGAGATGAAATTATCATCTCGCAAATGGAGCATCACTCCAACATAGTGCCTTGGCAAATGCTTTGCCAGCGTAAAAAAGCCTTATTGAAAGTTATTCCTATAACCGACAAGGGCGAGTTGAAAATGGATGAGTACAAAAAGTTGCTCTCCGCTAAAACCAAACTGGTGGCTGTTTGTCATGTATCTAATTCATTGGGCACTATAAACCCTGTTGAAGAAATTATTGAATTAGCTCAGGCAAAAAATATACCTGTATTGTTAGACGGTGCACAAGCTATGCCTCACATGAAGGTTGATGTAAAAAAACTGGACGCTGACTTTTATTGCTTCTCAGGCCACAAAGTTTACGGCCCGACAGGCATTGGTATTTTATATGGCAAAGAAAAATGGCTGAAGCAAATGGTTCCATACCAAGGCGGGGGCGAAATGATAAAAGAAGTAAAACTGGAAGCAAGCACTTACCAGGAACCACCCTTGCGATTTGAAGCCGGCACACCCAACATTGAAGGCTCTATTGTATTGGGCACTGCCATAGATTATCTGAACCATATTGGATTGGATAACATAGCAAGGCACGAACACAAGTTACTGGAATACGCCACTGAAAAATTAAGCGCTATTGAAGGGTTGCATATCGTTGGACAGGCAAAGAACAAAACAAGTATAGTGGCTTTTAATATTGATGGACTGCACCCGTATGATATAGGTGTAATACTCGACCAATTAGGAATAGCCGTGCGTACCGGACATCATTGCACACAACCTATAATGGACCTGTTTGGCATACCGGGAACGGTGCGCGCTTCGTTTTCGTTTTATAATACAATTGAAGAAGTGGATGCACTTGTTGCCGGAGTTAAGAAGGCCATATCAATATTAAAAAAATAACATTCACCACAGATTACACAGATAAGCACAGATTAAATAGTGATGAGCATTGAAGAAAGAGAAAAGGAATTGGTGGAAGAGTTTGCACTCTTCGACGACTGGATGGGAAAGTATGAGTACATCATAGACCTGGGAAAAGATGTGCCAATGATAGATGAGAAATATAAGGACGAGAACCATTTGATAAAAGGATGCCAGAGTAAAGTATGGCTGCATTCGGAGATGAAAGACGGACACATATATTATACGGCAGATAGCGATGCGATGATTACTAAAGGACTTGTAGCTATGGTAGTCAGCGTATTAAGTGGCCATACACCTGAAGAGATTTTGAATGCAAAACTTGGATTTATTGATCAGATTGGATTACAGGAGCATTTATCTCCAACAAGAGCAAACGGATTACTTTCGATGGTGAAACAAATTAAACTCGATGCAACAGCTCACGCTCTTGCAAAAAAATAAAATATGCCTGCAGTAGTTCATAGCGCCAATACAGATTTAAGCACCAAGGTAATTGACATGCTTAAGACCTGCTTTGACCCTGAAATACCTGTAGATATTTGGGAGCTTGGCCTTATTTACGAAATACACGTTAACGAAGCCAATGAAGTGCGCCTGGTAATGACCCTCACCTCTCCATCGTGCCCTGTGGCTGAAACCTTACCGCCTGAAGTGGAACAAAAGATAAAAGATATTGAAGGTGTTGCATCCTGCAAGGTAGAACTAACCTTTGACCCGCCCTGGGACAAAGAGATGATGAGCGAAGTAGCGCAGCTTGAGTTAGGATTCATGTAAAAAGCCCTGAAAATTTTTGCCTTTATTCAACGGCCAACCATAACCTTCTGTTTTTTACCTAATTTTCTTTTGTGGCAGTCTCTTTTTATTTAAATTCGGCACTATATATCAGGTTATTAACCTGAATAAGTTGGCAATTTAATCCTACCCCATGGATGAACAAGCGTCTGTAGCTACACACTTTTTAAGTATTGACCGGGATACCGTAAAGCTCCTCCGGATTCCATTCTCGTACTTTCTTATGCCCGTTTTTTTCTTCGCCCTTAGCCAGGCCAGTGAAATAAACTGGCCTCATGCAGTTATTTGTTTTGTGGTTTTGCATTTGTTCACCTATCCGGCAAGTAACGGGTACAATAGTTATATGGACCAGGATGAAACCAGCATTGGTGGCCTTGAGCATCCACCTAAGCCTACCAAAAAATTATTTTACACTTCTTTACTGCTCGATATAGTTGCGTTGGCATTAGCGCTGACAGTTAATCTCCACTTTTTTGCCGGCGTTCTTGTTTATACATTGGCTTCAAGGGCATATAGCTATAAAGGCATACGCCTTAAAAAATACGCTATACCCGGATTTCTTACCGTTGTCATCTTCCAGGGTGCGATTACTTATTGGATGATCTATTCCGGTGTAAGTAAATCGCCTTTGCTATTAAATACACAATCGTTAATTGTATTAACTGCATGTTCGTTTCTTATAGGCGGAGTTTATCCTTTAACGCAGGTTTACCAACATGAGGCCGACTGGGCAAATGGTGATATAAGCATAAGCTGCAAATTAGGTGTGAAGGGCACATTTATTTTCTCAGCCATAATGTTCGGTTTCTCCAATTGCTGTTTTTATCTCTATTTTAATTCCCTGCACTTGCTCAACTATTTTATCATATTCCAGGTTTTCCTGCTGCCGGTAATTATCTATTTTGTTTCATGGTTTCTGAAAGTGATACGTGATAAAGAACAGGCATCATTTAAAAATACTATGCGCATGAACCTAATTGCATCTACCTGCATGAACCTGTGTTTTATAACCATGCTGCTTTTAAACCTGTTGAAATGAGTGTGATAGTAAACATAGCTACAGCGGTGCCGGAAAACAAATTCAGCCAGGCGACCTTGGCCGAGTTCATGGGTGAGGCATTGCAGTTTGATGAAACGGAGAAAAAAAGACTGCGCCTGCTTTATGCTAAAAGCGGTATTGAAACCCGTTACTCGGTAATACCCGATTATGGCTGCAGAATTGAAGAAAGAACCTTTTTCCCCAAAACAACAAACCTAGTTCCTTTCCCTAACCTGGAACAGCGCATGGCCCTGTTTAATAAAACGGCTCCTAAGCTTTGCCTGAAAGTTATAGAAGAGTGCCTGAAAAGAAAAGTTGATAAAAGCCAAATAACACATCTAATTACTGTTTCGTGCACCGGGCTTGCTGCACCTGGCTTAGACATAGAGATTATCCAGGAACTGCGGTTGAGTGAAAGTATAAATCGTACCAGTGTAAACTTTATGGGCTGTTATGCCGCCATACATGCTTTGAAGCAGGCCGATTATATATGCAAGAGCGACCCTGATGCTATAGTGCTTGTAGTATGTGTTGAGTTGTGTTCTATCCATTTCCAGAAAATAAACGACCCCGATAATATTACCGCCAACCTGTTGTTTGCGGACGGTGCCGCAGCAGCGCTTATATTACCCGATGAGCTTGCAAAAAAGAGGAATCTGCATGGTTTCGCTATGCAAAAATTCCATTCGCATATTGAGCTGAACGGGAAGAGCGATATGGCATGGCAGCTATCATCGCATGGGTTTTTAATGACCTTAAGCGCATACATTCCTCAATTATTAGAGAGTGGCATCAAACACCTGTTCGATAAGGCAATTGAGAAACTTGACATAAGCCAACAAGATATAACGCACTGGGCCATTCATCCCGGAGGCAAAAAAATACTGGAAGTAATACAGGAGCAGTTGGGCCTCTCGAAACATGAACTTGAAAGTTCGTATAATGTGTTGAGTAATTATGGCAACATGTCGTCTTCAACGGTACTTTTTGTATTAAAAGATGTAATGGACCGCATGCCCAAAGCTGGTGAAAAAGCTTTCAGCGTGGCATTCGGGCCGGGGCTTACTATGGAATCATTAATATTGGAGTATGTTTAAAACACGGACATACAAAAAGGAAATGCTCGATGAGCCTGATATAGCAAAAGACCTGCTGTACCAAAACCTGAAAGAACTTGACATAATAAATAAGTATTTGGGCGGCCATGCAGTTTCGTTGAAAGGAATAAGGAAAATCATAAACGGAAACAAAGGCCCATTTACTGTTGCCGATATTGGCTGCGGAGGAGGCGACTCACTGAAAGCTATTGCCGAATGGGCATATAACAACAGTACCAACGTTCAGTTAATAGGAATAGATTTAAAGGAAGATTGCATTGAATACGCTAAAGCAGCCTGTAAGGGTTTGCCAAACATTACTTTCCAGTGCGATGATTTCAAAAATACCTTCACAGAACAAAACAAACCCGGTATAGTTCATGCCTCACTTTTCTTTCATCATTTTACTGAAGATGATATTGTAGCATTTCTTAAAGCATGTAGCAGTAACAAAGCCATTACCGTGATAAACGATCTGGAAAGGCACCCTGTTGCTTATTACTCCATAAAGTACCTCACCCGCATCTTCTCCAAATCTCCTTTGGTTAAAAACGATGCGCCCTTGTCGGTGCTACGCGGATTTAAAAAAAGGGAATGGGTAAAAATGGTAGAACAGGCAGGCATTACAAATTACTCCGTTACGAATTGCTGGGCATTCCGGCACCTTATAATAGCATACCCCAATGGGTACTAAAGTATTCGATTGCGCAATTGTCGGAGGTGGCCTTGCAGGGCTTACGCTCTCTATACAACTTGCCAATGCGGGCCATTCGGTGGTGCTGTTCGAAAAAGAGAAGTATCCCTTTCATAAAGTTTGCGGGGAATATATATCTATGGAAAGCTATAACTTCCTCGAGAGGCTTGGGGTGCCATTATCGCAAATGGAACTACCCATGATAAATGAGGTGAGCATATCGTCGCCCAATGGAAATATGTTAACACGGAAACTGGGCCTGGGAGGTTTTGGCATTAGCCGGTATACGCTTGATTCGGTATTAGCAAATATTGCCGCTTCGAAAGGAGTTTTGGTACAGGAAGAAACCAAGGTGATGGATGTCGCTTTTGATGGGAATGTTTTTTCTGTGAATACAGGCAAAGAAACCTATAGCGCCAAGGTTGCTTGCGGGGCATACGGCAAAAAGTCGTCGCTCGACAGGTTACTGGCAAGACCCTCTATGAACCGGCATTCTGAAAAAAAGAAGAATTACCTTGCTGTGAAATACCATGTAAGTATCGGCCCTCCTGATAACTGTATTGAGCTGCATAATTTTAAAAACGGGTATTGTGGTATTTCAAAAGTAGATGGTGATAAATATTGCCTCTGTTATCTCACCGATTCGGAAAACCTGAAAGAGAACAGCAACAGCATAAAACAAATGGAAAAGAATGTGTTAATGCAAAACACTTTCCTTAAAAAGTATTTTTCAGAAGCTATCTTTTTAAATGAGCAGCCCTACACTATTTCGCAACTTACGTTCGATAAAAAATCGTGTGTAGAAAAACATATGCTGATGCCGGGCGATTCGGCCGCAACCATTGCACCCCTTTGCGGAAACGGTATGAGCATGGCTATGCACGCTTCTTTTTTGCTCTCCCCTTTAATACAGAAATATGTGCAGGGAATTATTTCGCGGGAACAACTTGAGCTTGATTATACGCAACAGTGGAATAAACTTTTTGCAACCAGGGTAAAAGCAGGCAAATACCTGCAAGGGCTTTTTGGAAAAGAAACACTGACCAATACTACAATAGGCCTGCTGAAGCACACCCCCATAATTACAGATAAACTAATTAATTTGACACATGGAGAAGTTTTTTAAAAACATAAAACACGCGCTGCTACTGCTTTTGCTGCTAAGTATAACCTGCACAGGCTTTGCACAAACACACTGGACAGTCAGCAAATCGTCGGTTACGTTCAGCATTAAAAATGCGGGGATAGCGGTTACCGGTACATTCGACAGTTTAGTGGCCGATATAAATTTCGATACGGTAAACTATGCCAAAGGCACTATTAACGCCACTGTGGGTGTGAGCACAATAAATACTGATAACAATTTACGGAACAAACACCTGAAGAAGGAAGAGTATTTTGATGCCGATAAATACCCGATGATAACTATGAAATCGCTTATGTTTACCAAGCAAAGCAATGGTAAGTACATTGGTTATTTTAACCTGACAATAAAGAATGTTACTAAAGAAGTGGGCATGCTGTTCACCTACACCCAAACAAATTCATCGGCAACGTTTAACGGAACCCTTACCCTCGACCGACGGGATTATACTGTTGGCGGCAACAGCCTTATTATGGCTGATACGGTTACCATAAATATAGTGGTTGAGGGTACGAAATAGTGAAGTTGGGCGCTTGGAGCTGGGGATTCAGGTAAGGAGTTCATTACTCAACAACCCTTTTCAACAGTAATTGTTAATAACTCATAGTAATTATTTTGGGGTAAATGATATATATATATAACTACCAGCTATATTTGCGTTATCGTTCTTTGAGATGATTTTTGTTCCATAATTAAAACCGGCCTTTAAAAACTATGGCTGATAAATTACGCCCAAGGTATTGCTTTGGGCACAGCGGAAGCTGTTTTTCTCATACCACCTCTGATACTGATACTGTAAAGGATATAGTCAGAATGGAGGATGATTACCTGTGAACTGTCCATGAGATCCACATAACTCCAATTAAGTTCAATTAACATTATAATGCATTTTATAATTTGGGGCTTGGGTTTCTGGAGCAGCTTGCAGTAAGTAAAAATTTACGGTAGATGGTGTGCCACGCCAAACTGACATAGTTGCCGGTTGGAGCAGACAGCAATTACGCTGTCAGTTAAAAAAACAAAACGTTATGGAAAAAACAAAAATCAAGGAGATAATCAAATTGATTAACTCCGCGGTCGAAAAGAACCGTGGCACACTTTCGGAAGATGACGCTCAGGTAATTTCAAAAGCTCTCGAAGTTTTTGAAAAGCTTGAAGACTCTGAAGCAGGTGATGTTAGGAAGAACATGGAACTTATTGCAATTTATTTGCTTAAGTTTTTTTCTAACCCTATAATCACTCAGCAAATTTCAGAATGGCTTGACAAGTGGTTTAACAACTAATTGCAATGAGCTATGAAACAGAGAGAAGTGATTAACCGAACTACCTTTTTACTTACTGATATTATGAACTTAGGAAATACAATAACACGCCTTAGGAAAGAAAAGAAAATTACACAGAAGTATCTGGCGGATAGATGTAATGTCACACAAGCTTATCTTTCCCAAATTGAGAATAACAAAAAAGAACCTAACTTATCTACACTAAAAGATATTTCGGTCGTTTTAGGTATTCCTTTAACTGTAATGTTTTTTCTTTCATTAGAAAAAAGTGATGTGCCCAGAGATAAACAATCTTTTTTCAATGAAATAAAACCTACCATGGTGGGCTTTTTTGAATCCATTTTTCATGATACGCCAAAAAGCCGTCACTAATGATAGGCATCTACTAGCAATCCTGGGACTTAAGAATCCCGAGTTAAAAGAGATTCTTGCAAACCTCGATAAGTTTTACTCGCCTTATATCAAAAGGGAGAAAAAGAAAGATGGGTCAATTAAAAGGAGGGTAATCTGTCCGCCTAAAGGAAAACTGAAATACATCCACTATCTTATAAATGAAAAAATACTAAACACACATTTATTGCCTGATTACATTCAAGGGGGAGTAAAAGGCAAGGACAGTATTAGAAACTCGAAGTATCATAAAGGAAAAAATTTCCACTTTTGTTTAGATCTCAAAAATTTCTACCCAAGTGTGAAAAATACTCGAGTAAACCGAGTCTTCCTTAAATTAGGATATCATCCAAGTGTTGCTTCTACACTTACCAAATTAGTCACACATTCATGTAAAGTAAAAGACATTGAGCTTAATAGAGAAGTACCGCAAGGTGCACCTACTAGTACTTCTATTAGTAATCTTGTCATGTACAAAGAAGTTGATATTCATATTGAAAAAGTAATAAAAGATAAAGGGATTACTTATACGAGATGGATTGACGATTTGAATTTTTCTTCTCAAACTGATTTCATAAAAGAAGTGTATGAGATAGTCCAGATAATATCAACTGCAAACTTTAAAATTAATAGAGGGAAAACATTCTATAAAAGAGGGAAAGTAACAATTACAGGGGTGGATGTTTATCAAAATGCTTTAGTACCACCAAGAAAATTAACCGACAAACTTCTTGAACCTAATAGGTCAGATAAATCTAAGGCTGGAATTCAAAGCCATATTAATAGAATTAAAGCGACATAACCCGATTTGACTCTAGATGGGGGTGTTGAAAACATAATCACATTTTGCTTTTAAATACTTTCGAAGCAAGCGAACTTTGTACTTGTCCGCCGTAGCCTTGGCAAAGGTGGAATAGTTCTTTTGAAATAATAATTAGTCGTTAGTCCATAGTCGTTAGTGGTTAGCAGCAGCTTAATGTTCTTTGATATTATTCGTAAACGTAATTGGGCGATAACATTACTTTAAACCGGTGAGAATACTTATAAAGCAGGAGCTAAAATTTCAGTTAAGCAGAGGGAGGGTGGGTAACAAAATTTCTGAATGATACTATTGAATCTCAATATGTTGATGGGTGACAAAACCTAAAAAGTGTTACCCACCCCTTGGTTCAAAATTTTTGCCCCCGACATTGATATTCATTGATATTATCAATAATTGTTATTGGTTTTCAGCCACTTGCAAATTCAATATCAATGGCCTTTTATTGATAATTCCATTGTTTAGGCATTGTTATTTCATTGATACCTCATTGTTTTTTATGCGTGTTGAAAGAGATGCTGAAACAAGTTCAGCATGACGGGTGTAGCGGCTGTTCCGCGTTAGGGGTTATGTAATTATTCCCACGGTACTATCTTAAAGTAATCCTCATCGTGTTGCTTAAACCACGACCAATATCCCCAGATAGCTTCCCTGTCCTTTTTGGCAATCAGGGTATCGAACAGGGGTTTCTCATACTCGTAGTTCAGGAGTATCTCATTAAGCCAAAGTGCCAGATCTTCCTGTTCATATTTTTTGCAAAGATCACGCATGGTAGCAAGTAAATGCGAATACCCCATCACCAGTATTTCCGATGCGCCGTCGTTAATCATTATTGCATGGAGAACATCGAGGAATGAAGCAAGATATTCTTCTTCTGTCAGGTTTCTGCTCTTGACAAATGCCTCAAATTCATGAGCACTGAAGGTATTGTAACCTTTATAAGGGCTGTCTTTATAAGTTACTTTCATTATACATTTTAAGTCCTCCCTATCGGGCATGAATGTACTGTGCACATCCATGGGCTGTTTGATTTAGGAGGGGCTGTTCTCTTCCCAAACTTGAGATATATTCACAATCGTCTCTGCTGCCTTCTGCATATCCTGCACACTAACCCATTCCTGCTTACCGTGAAAAGCATGCTCGCCGGCAAAAATATTGGGGCAAGGCATACCCATAAACGACAGCCGGGCGCCATCGGTGCCACCACGAATGGCCTGCATATGCGGTTTAATTCCCGCGCGCTTCATGGCCTCCTCGGCATATTGTATAACCTGGGGGTGCTTATCAATAACCGATTTCATATTGCGGTACTGCTCAATTACCTTAAACTCAAATGTAGAGTTCGGGTAGGCCTTCATCACCTTTTCGGTTAGCTGTTTCAGCATATCTTCTTTGGCTTTCAGTCCCTCGGTAACAAAATCGCGGATAATGAATTTAAGCGTCACCTGCTCAATGCCGCCACCTATCGATGTTGCGTGCACAAAGCCCTCCATGCCCTCCGTCGATTCGGGCGAGAGCTTGTCCTTAGGCAGCGAGTCCATAATAGACGCGGCAATTTTAATGGCACTCTCCATTTTGCCTTTGGCAAAGCCCGGGTGGGCGCTTACACCATTAATTACAATCACCACCGCATCAGCCGAAAAATTTTCAGCCTCTATATGCCCCAGCGATTCGCCGTCCATGGTATAGCCAAACTGCGCGCCCAGTTTTTTCATGTCTACCTTATCAACACCGCGGCCAATCTCTTCATCGGGTGTAAACAATATGTGAATCGCTCCATGTTTCACCTCGGTATGTTTCATAAGGTATTCGGCAGCAGCCATAATCTCGGCAAGGCCGGCTTTGTTATCAGCGCCAAGCAAGGTAGTGCCGTCGGCAGTAATAATATCGTTGCCTGTTTGATTCTTTAAATCGGGGTGAGCAGCAGGGGTCAGCACCTGGGTTTTATCGTTAGGCAGGCTAATGTTGCCGCCCTGGTAATTCTTATGTATCTGCGGGTTTACATTGGCGCCGCTGCAATCGGGCGACGTATCCATATGCGAGCAGAAGCATAGCACGGGTACTTTCTTCGCGCTCGTGGCCGGAATGGTAGCGTATACATATCCGTGTTCGTCGAGCTCGGCATCTTTTATGCCTAAGGCTTTCAGTTCCTCTACCAGCAGCTTGCCCAGGTTTTTTTGCTTGGCAGTCGATGGCACCGTAGGCGATTCAGGGTCGCTTTGGGTGTCTATCTTCACGTACTTTATAAAGCGGTTGGTAACTGATTCTGCTGGTATCATAACTTTAGGTTAAGGTTGAGTGGCAAATGTAATAATTCCACCCCTTTCTAATCGTTTTGCCCCAAACCCCTACCGCGTGTCGCCTTAGCTTTAGCGGTGGCACAAAGGGGCTTTTGTCATGCTGAACCCGTTTCAGCATCACACCAACTTGCTATTATTTGTGACCCTGAAACAACTTCAGGGTGACAGGATGGGAATCTGGCTTTGCCCCAAACCCCTAAAGGGGCTTTAACACATTATTCGTGGAAGATGGTTTTTCAAAGTCCCTTTAGGGGTTTGGGGCTTAGACTTGAAACGTAAAGCGCAACCCAAGTGGAGCGAGGGGAACGCCCAAATACTAAGAGGCTAAAACCAGCAAATTGACCATAATTTCGTACCTTTGCATACTATGTCAAACGAGGTAGAAGAAATAAAAAACAAGGTAGCCGAAAGCGGCCTGGTGTCGATAGACCTGAAGGATTTTTATCCTGAGGGCGAGCGTGTTATTATCGACATGAAAGACCACCTTTTTGAGGGATTGATTTTGAGGGAAAAAGACTTCAGGGCTTTTGTAAAAGCGGAAGACTGGGCCAAGTACAAAAACAAGTTTGTAGCCATTATCTCAACTGCCGATGCTATTATACCTACATGGGCCTATATGTTGCTGACGTCGGAACTGCAGCCCTATGCTAAAAAGGTAGTTTGCGGCACTTCGGAAACGCTGGAAGCTATATTGTTTAATGAAACCATTAAGGCTAAATTGAACCCTGAACAATACAAAGACAAACGGGTGATGATAAAAGGTTGCGGCGACAAGGAAATACCTGCCGCTGCTTTTGTCGATGCCGTGAACATGCTGAAACCATACGTGAAAAGCATTATGTATGGCGAGGCCTGTTCGAATGTTCCTATTTATAAATCACGCTCCGAGAGCGTTTAAATATTTGCAGAATGACACATAAATTGTCTCTTATAGAAGATGCTATTGACGATATAAAGAAAGGCAAACTGGTTATTGTGGTTGACGATGAGGACCGCGAAAATGAGGGCGACTTTATTACCGCCGCGCGCAACATAACCCCGGAGATGGTGAACTTTATGCTCAGCCATGGCCGTGGTGTATTATGCGCCCCTATTGAAGAGGACCGTTGCCGTGCACTGGAACTGGAAATGATGGTATCATCGAATACATCACTGCACCAAACGCCATTTACTGTGTCCGTTGATTTGCTGGGGCATGGTTGTACCACAGGTGTATCTACCCACGACCGTGCTAAGACATTACAGGCATTAGCTAAACATTCAGCCAAAGCATCAGACTTTGCAAGACCGGGACATATATTCCCTCTCCGTGCTATGAAAGGCGGCGTACTGAGAAGGGCCGGCCATACCGAAGCTGCAATTGACCTTGCACGACTTGCCGGTTTCGAACCTGTCGGTGCGTTAATAGAGGTGATGAACGAAGACGGTTCTATGGCTCGTATGCCACAACTTATTGAGCTTGCAAAAAAGTTCGACCTTAAACTTATTTCGATAAAGGACCTGATTGAATACCGCCTGCGTACCGAGACTATTATTGTACGCGATATAGAAGTAAAAATGCCGACCAAATGGGGCAGTTTTAACCTTATTGCTTATCGCCAAACCACCAACGACCAAGAGCACCTTGCACTGGTGAAAGGCAAATGGAAAGCAGGAGACCCCGTTATGGTGCGTATGCACTCGTCTTGCGTTACGGGCGATATATTCGGATCGCTGCGCTGCGATTGCGGCACACAACTGCACAAGGCTATGGAGGCCATTGAGAAAGAAGGTAAGGGCGCCATTGTATATATTAACCAGGAAGGCCGTGGCATAGGATTGCTCAACAAACTGCGTGCATATAAACTACAGGAAGAAGGGCGCGATACAGTAGAAGCTAACTTAGAACTTGGTTTTAAAATGGATGAACGCGACTATGGCGTGGGTGCACAAATTCTGCGCGATTTGGGCATAAGCAAAATACGCCTGATGACAAACAATCCGAAGAAGCGTGCCGGGCTTATGGGCTATAATTTAGAGATTGTGGAAAATGTTCCGCTGGAAGTGGAACCTAACCCGCACAACCATTTTTACCTGCAAACCAAGCGCGATAAAATGGGGCACACTCTGCATTTTGAAGACACGAAAGAGAAAAAGTAATGCAGTTCAGTAAGGTAGTAGGCCAGCAGCACCTAAAAGCATCGATGATTGAGGCTATAAACAATGGCCGCATCAGTCATGCACAGCTTTTTTTAGGCCCTGAAGGCAATGGCGCATTGCCATTGGCTATTGCCTATATACAATACCTGTTTTGTAAAAACCGCACGGCAACCGATTCATGCGGACAATGCCCGCAATGCATACGTATTACAAAGCTCAACCAGCCCGATTTGCATTTCGTTTACCCGCTGGCGCTTTCAAAAGAAGTAGAAAAGAGCACCGATATTTTCCCGAAATGGCGAGAAGCCTTTTTGCAAAACAATTATCTCTCGCTAAGCGACTGGATGAACTTTTTAGATGCGGAGAACAAGCAGCCGGTAATTGGTGTTGGAGAAAGTAAAGACATATTGCACCAGTTGAGCCTTACCGCTCACGAAGGTACATACAAGGTAATGATAATGTGGATGGCGGAAAAGATGAACCTTGTAGCAGCTAACAAAATATTGAAGATACTGGAAGAGCCACCCGATAAAACTATTTTCATTTTAATCACCGAAAGCACCCAGCTACCCATTACTATTCTCTCGCGTACACAAATAACCAAGATACCACGCATAGAAGAAGAAGAGATTGCTAAAGCATTGGTGCAGCGTAACGGGCAATCACCTGAAAGGGCTGCTAACATTGCTCGTGCCGCGGAAGGAAACTATAGACTTGCCCAGGTATTACTCACCGAAAATGAAGACGAACAATACCTCTCACAAAAATTCCAGGAGTGGATGCGCATGTGTCTGAGGCTTGACGGCGACAGGCTTTCAGAATGGATAAACGATATTGCTACCATAGGCAGGGAAAAACAAAAACAGCTTCTTGCCTACTCTATAAAAACTATCCGCCAAAGCATTTTGCTCGGCAACTTCCCTATAAGTATATTAGATACCGAAGAAGATTTCCTACGCAAGTTCTCGCCTTATGTGCCATTTGAAAATGGTACCATAATAGTTGATGAGCTTACTAAGGCTTATCATGCGGTTGAGCGTAATGCGCACCCTAAAATATTATTTATGAGTGTATCGCTCAAGATACACAGCCTGCTTGAAAGGCCTGTAGCAGTGAAAGCTTAATAATTATAATTTATAAATGAGTAAAGTACAGTTTAGTTTAATATTTGGTTTGGTTATGCTTGGAGCATGCTCAAGTAACGGCACTCATAACAAAAATATAACCAGTGATTCAACAGCAGTGACTAATGATAAACCTGTAACAGTAGTTGCTCTTAAGGATCTCATTATTGGAACCTGGGCGCGCAAGAAAAAGGATCAACCGGATACACTGGAAATCGGAAAGGGATATATTCATGACAAAGGAGAGGATACACGATTAAAGTACGTGATAAAGGGCGATTCAATTATCCTCCGTGGTGACTCTACAACTATTCTTACTAAAGCAGACATCGTTTACAGAGCTAAAGTTACCATAACTAATGATAGCCTTAAGTTTACAGATAGCAAAGAAATTACTACCCTTATAAAAGTGAAATAACGCTCTTGTTAGAAATTAACGCTCGGCGCCTTGCTTGCCCCTGAATCTGCAGCAAAGTAAGGCCTTTCAGTATAGCCCCATCCACTTGCAAACATATTTTGCGGGAAAGACTTTATATAGGAGTTGTAATCCTGTACTGCAGTATTAAAGTTATCGCGGGCAAATTTTATGCGGTTTTCTGTGCCTTCCAATTGAGCCTGTAAATCGCGGAAATTCTGTGTAGCTTTTATATCCGGGTATTGTTCAACTATTACATTCAGCATGCTGTGTACCGAGCTACCCAATTGGCTTTGGGTCGCCTGGAATTGCTGCAGGTTTTCCTTCGTCATATGGCTGGGATCGATATTTACTGAAGTAGCTTTGGCGCGTGCCTCTACAACTGCTGTAAGTGTAGATTGTTCAAAGTTAGCGCCCCCTTTACCGTGCTCACAAGATTAGGTATAAGGTCTAAACGACGCTGGTAAGCAGACTGAACATCGGCCCAGGTAGATTTAGCGGCTTCATCTTTAGCAACCATACTGTTATGCAAGTTCTTGAACCATACATAACCTATAATAATAAGTCCTAAAAAAACTATAAGGACAATCGTACCTCTTCTCATAATCTGAATTATTTAATACAAATGTAATTGATTTACAGTTTCCCACCATGATACCTATCATAGTGTTTAGCCAAATTAACCAGAGAAATAGATTAAGCTACTTTGAGCCTATTCAAAGCAGAAGAGCGCTGTATTTTCTCCTTCGCATAGCGCTGGGTAACGTGAAACTCTTTTATTTCCTCGTCTCCCGGTACTTCGAACATGGCATCGGTAAGTATAGCCTCGCAAATAGCACGAAGGCCCCTTGCACCTAACTTATATTCAACCGCCTTATCCACTATCAGGTCAAGTACGCCTTTATCAATTGATAGCTTTACATTATCTATGTTGAACAACTTGGTGTATTGTTTTACCAATGCATTTTTAGGCTCGGTAAGTATGCGCTTAAGGCTTTCCCTGCTCAACGGGTTCAGGTATGTAATAACAGGAAGCCTGCCGATAAATTCAGGTATCAAGCCAAAGCTTTTTAAATCTTCCGGCGATATATATTGCAACAGGTTATCGCGGTCAATATCACCCTCATCAGTGCTGGTAGTATAGCCAATTGTATGCGATTGTACGCGCCTTGCTATTTTCTTTTCTATTCCGCTAAATGCACCGCCGCAAATGAACAGTATGTCTTTGGTGTTTACCTGTATCATCTTCTGCTCAGGATGCTTACGCCCGCCTTGCGGAGGAACGTTAACCACTGAACCTTCCAGCATTTTTAATAATGCCTGTTGTACGCCTTCGCCACCCACATCGCGGGTAATAGAGGGGCTGTCGCCTTCCTTGCGCGAAATCTTGTCTATTTCATCAATAAATACAATTCCTTTTTCAGCAGCGGCAACATCGTAGTTTGCAGCCTGCAGTAAACGAACCAGTACGTTTTCCACGTCCTCGCCCACATAGCCCGCTTCTGTAAATGCTGTCGCGTCTGCTATACAGAAAGGCACGTTCAATATTTTAGCTATGGTTTGTGCAAGCAGGGTTTTACCCGTACCTGTTTCGCCCACCAGCAATATGTTCGATTTTTCAATCTCCACCCCGTCATCGTCGGCAGCTTTAACAGTATTTTTCTGCAGTATACGCTTATAGTGGTTATATACCGCCACCGACATTACTTTCTTAGCTTCACCCTGGTCAATAATATATTCGTCCAGCATCTTCTTTATCTCTGCCGGCTTAACAAGTTGTATCTTCTTATTGTCGGTCTGTTGCTTATACTCTTCTTCAACAATTTTCTGGGCCTGGGCCACGCACTGGTCGCAAATATGGCCATCCAGCCCTCCAATCATCATGAAGACGTCTTTCTTATCCTTTCCGCAAAAGGAACACTTTATTAGCTCTTTCTCTGCCATTTTCTATAGGGGGTATAGTGAAGGACCCATTTTAACTAAACAAAGATACGAATTTGAAATGAGACGAGCAAAATGCCTTAGTTGAGCACCTGGTCGGTATGGTTTTTTGTGTCCACTTCGTTGATTATCTTCTCAATACGGCCATTTTCATCTATTATAAAAGTAGTGCGGATAATTCCCATATATTTCCTTCCGAACATCATTTTTTCGCCCCAAACTCCGTATTTTTCAACCACTTCCTTTTCAGTATCTGCCAGCAGGTTAAAAGGCAATTTGTACTTATTGGCAAATTTCTTGTGCGATTTCACCCCATCTACGCTTATACCTATCACTTCATATCCTTTTTTCTTCAGCGAAGAATAATTATCTCTCAGGTTGCACGATTCGGCAGTGCACCCTTCTGTATCGTCCTTGGGGTAAAAATAAAGCACCACCTTTTTGCCTTTATAATCTTTCAGCGAAAAAGTTTTGCCATCCTGGTTTTCTATGGAGAAGTCCGGCGCTTTATCGCCTTCTTTTAATTTATCTACTTTAGAAATATTGCTCATAATATTCAATTTCTTAGCTATATCGCCTAATCCCATTTTAGTTAATCTTTTGTTTTAATCAACTGATTAAACATCAGTGTTATTGGGCCTTGTATACACCATTTGCATTACGTTTATGTTCCGCATGGCAAAAGCCGCTTCGCAATAACTCAAATAATAATTCCACTTGCGTATAAATCTTTCATCAAATCCCAATTTCCTCACTTCGTTAAGGTTCTCATTAAATTTCTTCTTCCAGATTTCTAAGGTTTTGGCATAATGCAAACCCATCTCTTTCAGGTTAAGCATTGTCAGTTCGCCTGTACGGTTAATTGCGCTATTTATAGCCGCTACCGAAGGAAGTAATGTTCCCGGGAAAATATGTTTCTGTATCCAGTCTACACCTTTGCGCATACTATCGTAACGTGAATCGGGGCTGGTTATTACCTGGAATGCCAATACTCCTTTAGGTTTCAACAACTCAGTGCATTTCTTAAAGAAGGTATCTAAAAACTCATGTCCTACAGCTTCCAGCATTTCAATAGAAATAATCTTATCGAACTTACCATCAATTAAGCGGTAATCCATTAACTTAACTTCAACCTTATTGGAAAGGTTCTCTTCAGCTATACGCTCTGTTGCCAGTTTATATTGTTCTTCTGATATGGTAACTGTGGTTACTTTGCAGCCATATTTCTGCGCCATGTAAATAGCATTGCCACCCCATCCCGAACCAATTTCCAGTACACTATCTCCGGGTTTTAGTTTCATCTCCCTGCAAAGTCTATCATATTTTGCAAGCTGAGCCTCCTGCAAACCCATGCCCTCATTTTCAAAATATGCGCTGGAATAGGTCATCGTAGGGTCGAGGAACAACTTAAAGAAATCGTTATTCAAATCGTAATGTTCTGCAATATTTTCCCTTGAGCCTGACAAATCATTTTTGCGTTTAATGTGGTAAAGGCGATTTATAAAGCGAAGGATATTCAATACGCCACTCTTTATTTTACTGCCTGAAATAGTAGGCGCGTTTTCAACATTCAACAAAAACCAGCGGATTACATTTGTCACATTATCAGTATCCCAGTATCCTTCAGTATATGATTCCCCAAAGCCAACATCACCAAATAATACACATCTTTCAAAAAACCGGTTATCTTTAATATGAATGGAAGCGCTTACATTGCCTTCACCAGTGCCAAGGTTAATTATCTCGCCCGATGGCATGGTTATAGAAATATTACCCTTCTGCATACCTGTGAGAAATTGCAGTACCACATTCTCGTACCATGTTCTTTTACCGGTTAATGTAATCGTTTGCATGGAGATTAACTTTGAGGATATTTACGTAAAACGTCGCGTTGCAGATTACTATTGTCACCTTTTTTGTGGTAAGGTATCTTTTTCAACCATAATTTCATGGCATTCCAGTGAATGAGACCAATTATCCTAAGCGTTATAAATGGGAAACGAAGGGCATACCAAAGTAACCGAAAACCAGTCAGTTCCCGTTTTTCGCCGGTAAGGGTGGCAATAAATATCCTTTCTCCATTGCGGTAATCGTCAATGCGAAGGTTTAATTTATCATCGGGCAGGGTCAGCTGAAAATCAAAATCCACGTCGTGTTCTATAAAAGGTGATACATAAAAATACTTTTTTGTACGATACAAGTATTGATTTTTCTTTAAAGTTTCATTACCAAGCAGGAAAAGCTTCATTTCTCCAAAGGTATTACCCACTTCAGCCACGGAACAAATTGGCTTCTCATTCTCATAAACAAAGTAGAAAGAAACAGGGTTGAACTGGTGCCCCAAAGTGCGCAAATTGGTAAGCAGGTATATCTTGGGCTTGTTCAGTTTTACGTTCTGCGATTCCAGGTAAGCCGTAATCTGGTGCTTTACATTTTTCGATTTATCAGGGTTATCGGCCGGCAACTGTAAATGGTCGCTGTCGCGGAAACTGAACATATTGAACCTGTTACGGCTGATGAGTGAGAAGTTCCGGGAAATGGTATCAATCTCATCTAAATCTAAATAGAACATAAACACCTTATAATGGAACCTGTGTTGCTTAGGTTCCATGCGGTTGTGCATTACTCTACATAGGTACAGGGACGAATTCATTTCACTAAGTTAAGCCAAATAGAACACTGATGACACGGATGTTACAGATTGACACGGATAATATCAGTGAAAATCCGTCTTATTAGTGTCATCCGTGTGCCATTAAATTATTACATAATTCCACCGCCGACATCAGCGCATCTTCATGAAAACCATAGCGGAAATAGCTTCCGCAATAATATAACGGTCCTGACTTATTCAGTATTTTCAATTCCTTTTGTGCCTTAACAGCCTCTACATCAAATAAGGGATGGTGGTACTCTATTACTTTCAGCACTTTCTTTTCGTCAATGTTACCAGGATCGTTAAGCGATACAAAATAGTTCTTCTTTTCCGATACTTTCTGCAAGCTGTTCATCCAGTATATCGTCGATGCATGCATTTTGCCATCCTTTTCCTCCATTCTATAATTCCAGGACGACCACACTCTTTTGTTTTTCGGCATTACAGATTCATCGGTATGTAATACTGTAGTATTTTCCTGGTATTTGAATTTACTTAATAAGTGTTGTTCATCATTAGTAGGGTTATCTAGCATACCAAGTGCTTCGTCTCCGTGAGCAGCAATTATCACTTTATCGTATTCGGTTTCTGCTCCGCTTTTTGTGCGCACTACTGCTTTCCCATTCCTTCTGCTCACTTTCACAACAGGGTCGTTCAAGCTTATTCTATCTTTAAAGGGAGCCATGATAATATCGCGGTAGGTCTTACTGCCATTGGTAACCGTGTACCATTGATGCTGTGTATTTAAACCTAAAAATCCGTGGTTAAAAAAGAACCTTACCAAGGTCTGTACCGGGAAATCGAGCATCTTATCCATGGGCGTTGACCATACTGCTGAGCTCATAGGAATTAAATATCTCCATAACATATCGTCGCCAAAACCCTTTTGCTTCATGTATTGCCCAAGGGTGTAATTATCATATTCGGGCTTATCTACTATTTTAATGCTCTCTTCATTAAAGCGGGCAATCTGCTTTAGCATTTTAATATGGCGCGGATTAAAAATATTTTTCCGCTGTGCAAAAAGTCCATTTAACCCCGAGCCACAATATTCCAATCCATTGGGCTTATACTGCACACTGAACGACATGGAAGTAGGAAAGGTTGGAACCTTTAATTCGGCAAATAACTTTATAAGATTAGGATATGTAACATGGTTAAAGACCATAAACCCTGTATCAATAAATACATCTTTACCATCTTCTTTAACAGTAATAGTATTGGTATGCCCACCAGGGTAATCGTTCTTTTCGTAGAAAAAAATATCGGCATCTTTTTTCAGAAAATGCCCACATGCCATGCCCGCAATACCCGTACCTACAATAGCTATCTTCATAATGCCTTACTTGCAGCTAATGTACGGAAATAGGCTCAGGTTAAGATTTAGGTTAAGAAAATTAATAAATTCCCCTTACCTCGTAAATCGAAGTTCGTTAATCGATATTCGCTATTCAAGCCACCACAAGTGGCGCCCATTATTTCTTAGGCTCCACGTATTTGCCTGCAAAAACAGTCATATCGCCTGAACCATCCACCTTGCGAACAAGGTTGGTAGTATGGTCAGTGAAATATACATTGCCATTTTTATCTACCGCAACACCGCAAGGGCCCGAAAGAGCAACTATAGTGCCATCGCCTTCATCGCCATTTGCACCCTCTTTGCCTGTACCGGCAATAGTTGATATTTCGCCCGATGAAGCATCTACCTTTCGTACTCTGAAATTATATTCGTCAGCAATATAAATATTGCCTTGAGCATCTATAGCAATGCCGCATGGCTTACTAAGCTGCGCCGCTGTAGCTGCAGCGCCGTCACCTTTTTTGCCTTCTTTTCCTGTACCTGCAACTGCGCTTATATCGCCGGTCTTACCATCTATCTTACGGATTTTGCAATTTACTTCATCGGCAAAATATATGTCTCCGTTAGAAGTCACGAGAATGGTCCCCGGTTGGTCAATCTCAGCGCTTGCTGCAGGGCCATCATCACCTTTTTTGCCTTCTTTACCATCGCCTGCAATGGTCGAAATGGTTCCTGTTTTGGCATCGACTTTACGGATTTTATTATTGCCGAAATCCGATATATAAATATTACCTGCCGCATCTACTGCAACACTATTAGGCATATTGAGCTGGGCTTTGGTGGCAGGTCCATCATCGCCATTACTACCCATGTGGGTACCTGCAACTGTAGTTACTATACCTGTTTTGCCATCTACCTTGCGGATTTTATTATTGAACTGGTCGGCAACAAAAATATCACCTGCAGAGTCTATCGCTATATCACTTACACCCTTAAAAGTTGCATCGGTAGCCGGGCCGCCATCGCCTGCAAAACCCTGTTTACCTGAACCGGCAACCGTAGTTATAACACCTGTTTTCGCGTCAACCTTTCGCACACGGTTATTTGAATAGTCAGCTATATATACATTACCTGCTGCATCAACCTTCACATTGGCCGGTGCATTTAGTAATGCAGCTGTAGCGGGGCCACCGTCTTTTATTTTAGCTGCCGGCATTGAAGGCGTTACTGTCTGCGCCTGTGCAGCCATTGTAATAAAAGAAAAAGCAAGAATGAAAGAGGTATTTTGCAACTTCATAAAATTAATTTTAAGGGCGGTAAATCTAAACAAAAACACTTACCTCCCTATGTTAATTTCACCCATTTCTTTGAAAACTTTTAAGGCATCCTTAACCGTTTTAACAGTGGCAATTGTAAGTGTCAGTTTATCAGTACCATGCTTCATCTGGCAGGTCGATGGGTGCTTCTTAATATACTCCACTATGTTAGCGAAAACAGGAGTAGCATAAAACGGAGAATCGTGTTGGGAAATAAAGAAACAGATGAAGGTTTTGTTTTTAAATACTATGCGCTCAATACCTAATTCTGATGCAAATAACCTGAGGCGCACCACATTGGTTAATTCCTGAACTGAGTTTGGCAACTTGCCAAAGCGGTCGGTAAGTTCGCGTTCAAAACGTCCCATTTCAGCCTCATCCTGTGCGTTATTCAGTTCGCGGTATAAACGCAAACGTTCTTCCGAGCTATGAACATAATCATCGGGTATAAGCGCTTCAATATCAGTATCCATCTGGCAGTCGCGTACATACTTTTTAGGGCCAGAAGCAATTGCCTGCTCAGTAGACAGCCCCAGCGAAATAGATTGCTCTTCGCCCAACTCTTCTTTCAGTTCTTCAATGGCCTCGTTCAATATCTTATGGTACATTTCAATCCCCATATCATTTATAAAGCCGCTTTGTTCGCCACCTAGCAAATCGCCTGCACCACGTATATCAAGGTCGCGCATAGAAATACTGAATCCGCTTCCCAGGTCAGAGAATTTCTCAATTACATCTAATCGCTGTTGCGCTTCTTTGGTTAGCAATTCAAACGGAGGAGTAACTAAATAGCAAAATGCTTTTTTATCGGACCTGCCTACCCTGCCGCGTAGCTGGTGCAAATCGCTTAAGCCAAATAGCTGCGCATCATTTATAATAATGGTATTTAAATTAGAGATATCAAGCCCCGATTCAACAATAGCGGTTGAGACAAGCACATCAATCTGACCCTCTATAAACTGCATCATCACCTCTTCAAGTTGGTGGCCTTTTAATTGCCCATGTGCAATAGCAATTCTTGCTTTAGGGCAAATATTCCTAATCATGCCCGCTACTTCTTCAATATTATGAATGCGGTTGTGTATTACAAATACCTGCCCGCCCCTCGCTATCTCGTAATTGATGGCGTGCTCAAAAACATCTTGATCAAATACAGAAACCTGAGTTTGTACCGGGTAACGGTTTGGCGGCGGAGTATTAATAACAGAAAGGTCGCGTACACCAATGAGCGAAAATTGCAGCGTACGTGGAATAGGGGTAGCCGTAAGGGTTAATATATCAACCGTTGAACGTAGTGTTTTCAGTTTATCCTTTACGCCAACACCGAATTTTTGTTCTTCATCTACTACCAGCAAACCAAGGTCTTTGAACTTCACTTCAGGATTTACCACCTGGTGAGTGCCTATCAATATATCTATTTTACCCTGCTCAAGTTTTGCCAGTATTTCTTTTCTGTCCTTAGCGGAACGGAAGCGGTTGAGGTAATCTATTGTACAAGGAAATTCTTTCAAACGGGCACTGAATGTTTTGTAATGTTGCAACGCAAGAATGGTTGTTGGTACCAACACTGCTACCTGCTTGCCGTCGGTAACGGCTTTGAACGCTGCCCGAATGGCAATTTCTGTTTTACCAAAGCCCACATCACCGCAGACGAGCCTATCCATAGGGTGAGGAGCCTCCATATCTTTCTTTACATCCTTAGTGGCTTTTACCTGGTCGGGTGTGTCTTCATAGATGAATGAAGCCTCTAACTCAGTTTGCAAATAGGTGTCAGGATGATAGGCAAATCCCACTTTTGCTTTTCTTTCGGCATAAACTTTCACCAAATCGAACGCCAGTAACTTAAGTTTCTTTTTGGTTTTTTGTTTTAATGCCTTCCACGATGCAGAACCGAGTTTATCGAGCGATGGCACATGCCCTTCCTTGCCTGTAAATCGGCTTATGCGGTGCAGTGAGTGTATGCTAACATATAGAAGGTCATTGTCCTTATACATTATGCGGACGGCCTCCTGCATATTACCATTCACCTCAATTTTTTCTAATCCGGCAAAACGCCCGACACCATGGTCTATATGTGTTACATAGTCGCCCGGCTTCAGGTCCTGCAACTCTTTTAAGGTGAGCGCTTCCTTCGATTTATAGAAAGAATCCTGCAATCGGAATCGGTGATAACGGCCGAATATTTCATGGTCGGTGTAACAGGCAAGTTTCAGGTCGTGGCTTATAAATCCTTCGTGAATAGGAAGAAATACGGGTATCAGCGCTTCATCGATATTAAACTCTATACCCGATTGCTCCTGTACTTCTGTAAAAATATCGTGCAGCCTTTGTACCTGTTCAGCGGTATCGGTAAATATATAATTACGATACCCATTCTTCAGGTTCAGCCTTATTTCTTCAAAAAAGAGTGTAAAGTTTTTACCGAACGATTTTTGCGGTGAGTATTGAAATGTAATATTAGTAGTGGCCTTGCCCTGGAACTGCCCCCATACTACTTTTTGAACCCTGGCACTCTCTTCCTCAAATGCAGCAACCGAAAGCAGTGTTTGCGTATTGCCCCTGTCTTCTTCTATATACTTCTTATACGACTCCTCCATCTGGAACAATACCTTAGGATAATCTTTTATCCAGAGCATTGTCTCCTTATTACTTTGCAGGTATTCTAAAAAACTCTGGTGCGATTTCTCCAAAAGTGCTTCGTGCAAATTAGGAGTAATGGAAACTGTATCGAGGTCCTTCACCGATAACTGAGTAGCTGCATCAAATAAACGTATCGATTCAATCTCATCACCTGAAAACTCTATTCGGCAAGGATATTCATTAGAGGAAGAAAATATGTCGAGGATACCACCTCGCCTTGAATATTGACCGGGGTCAGTGACAAAGTCGTTGCGATTGAAATTGTATTGAGTCAAAAGCTCAACAACAGAATCCATCGATAGCTTATCACCTGCTTTTATCTCAAGTGTATTTTCCGCAATGGCTTCACGGCTCGCCACCTTTTCACATAAAGCTGCGGCTGAAGTAACTATTACATGCCCTTTGCCTGAGCGAATGGCATTGAGTACTTCTGTTTTGCGAAGCAGGGTAGAGCTTTCCAAATCCTTGCGCCTTGCCCCATGTGCCGATGCAGGATAGAATAATATGGAACGGCCGGGTAATAAATCTTCAAGGTCGTTGAGAAAATAGAGGGCTTCTTCGGTTTCGTTTAAAATAAATAAGTGGTTACGGTCGAATGCAGGTAGTACCGAAGCGGCAATAAACGAGGGTGCCGACCCGGATAATTTTTCCAGGCAGATTACAGAACTATGTTCTTCAAGAGCGGACCTTAACTCCTTTACGTGCTGGTCGCGCCCGAAGTAAAGCAAAATGTCGGGAGGTTTCTCCACTTTATTTCAAATGCCAACAACTATTAGCTAATAGCCGATAGCCACTAAATTTAGTATTCGTCTTCGTTAAAAAGAAAGTCTTCCTTGGTAGGATAATCCGGCCAAATCTCTTCTATGTTTTCAAACACCTCTTCTTCGTCTTCTATCTCTTGTAAATTTTCAACAACTTCAATAGGAGCGCCGGAGCGGATAGCATAGTCAATCAATTCACTTTTGGTAGCTGGCCAGGGTGCGTCTTCTAAATATGATGCAAGTTCTAATGTCCAATACATTCGTTACCGGGTTTTAATTTTCCGCAAAAGTAGAATTTTCACTGAATAAACAAATTTTTAGGGCTACTTTTCTTAAGAACACTTTATTAACAATTACAATTAACTGGTTATTAACCATTTATTATTATCTGCTTAACAGTAATTTTACTTTCTATAACTGTTTAGACGGTAAAATATTGCATTACTCACCCCTGCTTCGCGTTCCCCTCTCTATAAATAGAGAGGGGAGGAATTCACCATTTGGTGAAGTAGGGGTGAGTAAAAACCCTTATTTTGGCATCGTTTTTAAAACCCATGAAGGAACCCAAAAAAGCAGCATTAAGTTTTATTTTCTTTACTCTTCTGCTCGACATAACCGGGCTGGGGATTATTATACCCGTATTCCCCGACCTTATTGCGAGCCTTGAACATTGTAAAGTAAGTGAAGCAACAGGCTATGCGTCATGGCTATTGTTTGCCTTTGCAGGAATGCAGTTCCTGTTTTCGCCTGTAATTGGTGCGCTTAGCGACCGTTATGGCCGCAGGCCTGTACTTTTAATTTCGCTGCTCGCTTTTGGCCTCGATTATATAGCCCAGGCTTTTGCACCTACACTGGCATGGTTATTTATTACGCGTATAATAGCTGGCATAAGTGGAGCAAGTTTCACCACAGCATCGGCATATATAGCTGATGTTAGCCCGCCTGAAAAACGCGCGCAGAACTTTGGAATGATTGGAGTAGCGTTCGGTATAGGCTTTATGATTGGTCCGTTTTTAGGAGGCCTTTTAGGGCAGTGGGGGCATACACTTGCACCGGCCCTGGCTTCAATCTTCCCGAAGGGGGGTGTTATGTATAATGCTATTGATTTGCGCCTTCCTTTTTTAGCATCTGCATTCCTTAGCTTGCTTAATTGCGCTTACGGTTTCTTCGTTGTACCCGAGTCACTGGCGCCGGAAAACCGCCGCAAGATTGATTGGAAAAGGGCTAACTCTATTGGCACAATCAAGCAACTTTCGAAATATCCTGTAGTATTAAGCCTTGCCCTTTCTATATTCTTTATCTATATGGCTGCTCAGTCCGTTCAGTCGACCTGGAGCTTTTATACCAAAATAAAATTCCTTTGGGATGACAAAACTGTAGGCAATTCTTTAGGAGCTGTGGGCCTTTCGGTAATGATTGTGCAGGGAGGGCTCATACGTATTATTATTCCTAAGCTGGGGCATAAATGGTCCATTTATCTAGGTTTGTTGCTTTATACCCTTGGCCTTATTCTTTTTGCTTTTGCATCAAGTACATGGATGATGTTTGTATTTATTATACCCTATTGCCTGGGTGGAATTGCGGGCCCGGCGTTACAAGGTACCATATCGAACCAGGTACCTGCAAATGCCCAGGGTGAAGTGCAGGGTGGCTTAACCAGTATAATGAGCCTAACCAATATTTTTGGCCCGTTACTTATGCTTAACCTGTTACATTACTTTACAAGGCCCGATGCTTTTGTAACATTTCCCGGAGCGCCGTTTATTATGGGAGCAATATTTATGCTTATTGCCACCATACTCGCCATGGTTGCCCTGCCCAAGCACATTTAATTTTCGCTACGCAGTTTTTTTATTGCTTCGCTGAATTGCGCTATTACGCTTTCAATTTCTTCTTTGGTAGTAGGTTTACCTAAGCTAAACCGCACTGAAGAATTTGCCAGCACTTCCCTGCCCATAGCTTTCAATACGTGCGATGGCTCAGGTAAAGCCGATGTACACGCCGAACCCATAGATACTGCAATGCCGGGCAACTGTGCTATAAGCCTGTCTGCTTTTATACCTGCAAATGCAAGGTTGGTAACATGTGCGAGGCGGTCTTTTTGGCTACCATTTACAAACACGTTTCCCAAATCAAGTAAGCTTTGTTCAAGTAATGTGCGAAGCATGGAAAGTTTTTGTGCATCGTCCCACATTTCATCCGCAGCAATGGCGCAAGCTTTGCCTAACCCGACTATCCCCGTAACATTAAGTGTCCCCGAGCGCAATCCTCTTTCGTGGCCGCCACCATGTATTAGCGGGGTTAATGCCACCCTTGGGTTTTTGCGCCTAACATATAAAGCGCCTACTCCTTTGGGGCCATATATTTTATGGGCGGAGAGGCACATAAGGTCAATGCCATCATCCTGCAAATCGACCATTATTTTACCAACTGCCTGTGTGGCATCGCAAAAAAATATGCTCTTTTTTTCATGCACCAGGTTTGCTATTTCTTTCACAGGAAAAATTACACCCGTTTCATTGTTAGCATACATGGCGCAAACCAAAAGGGTGTCCTCCCTGATGGTTTTCTTCAGCAATTGCAAATCGGGTATGCCCTCGCTATCAACGGGCAGGTAATCAACTTCGGCTCCTATTGTTTCCAAATACTTGCAGGTATCAAGCACCGCGCTATGCTCGGTTGCATAGGTTATAATATGCCTGCCTTTTGAAGAATAGGCTTCATATACTCCCTTAATAGCAAGGTTTACAGCCTCGGTTGCACCTGAGGTAAAAACTATTTCCTGTGCATCGCAATTAATAAGCTTACTTACCTGTTCGCGTGCCTCATCAACCGCTCGTTTGGCTGTCCACCCTGCAGCATGGGTATGGCTGGCTGCATTACCAAATTTTTCTGAAAAATAGGGTAACATGGCATCCAGCACTCTTTTATCTACGGGTGAAGTAGCATTATAATCAAGGTATATCAGGGCTGAACTCATATCTTAATCAAATCTTTATAGGGAGGAATATGCTGCAGGGCTTTGTATTCTCCCCCCTCCAGTGAACAGCAATAAATGTTTATGCCATTTGTTATCAGCAGAATTTTTACGTGCATTACCATATTATAACGCACTATCTGGTCGAACACTTCCTGCGTTATAGGCACATCATAGCTTTTACATTCTACCATTAGCACTGGAGCGCCGGTGTTGTCGCATGCTACTATATCGGCCCTTTTGCTGAGCTTATTATAAGTAAATTCCTTTTCTACAAGTAAAAGAGAGAGAGGGTAACCTTTATCATGATGCAGGTAGGCGATAACGTGCTGCCTTACCCATTCCTCGGGCATTAGCGCTACCATTTTCTTTCGGACAGGGTCAAATATAGTATGCTGTCCGTCCACCTCTTCAATACGGAAATCGCGGGCGGGGAAGGTTAATGTCGGATGGTTAGTTACTTTGCTCATAAATATCTTGAAGTGCAAAGTTATGAATAGAACAGAAAGCGTAGATTTGGGGTAGAATTATGGGGTTATCTCACAAAGACATCATTTCCGATTTAGAGAAGAAGCTCTACCACCCTGTTTACTTTTTGTGCGGGGAGGAGCCCTATTATATTGATATGATTAGCCAGTATATTGAAAAAAATGTGCTGGATGAGGGTGAAAGGGAATTTAACCAGATGGTATTTTATGGCCGTGAAAATAGTATAGCCACGGTACTCGATGCAGCTTATAGGTTCCCCATGATGTCGAACTACCAGGTGGTAATTGTAAAAGAGGCACAGGAAATGCGCGATTTGCTTACCGGTGGGGGTGACGATAAAAACATGCTGCTCACGTATTTAGAGAAACCACAGAAGTCCACTATACTGGTATTCTGCTACAAGTACAAGAAACTCGATATGCGTACTTCGGCAGGGAAAAAGTTGTCGAAAAACTCCGTTTTCTTTGAGGCGAAGAAATTATATGACCGTGAAGTGCCAACCTGGATAGAAGGATATATAAAAGATAAAGGCTATATAATAGGACATAAAGCATTGGCTTTACTGGCAGAATATTTGGGTAGTGACCTGAGCAAGATTGCCAATGAATTAGGTAAGCTCTTCATTAATATTAAGCCCCCTACCGAAATTACGGTCAACGATATTGAATCGAATATTGGGATAAGTAAAGACTACAATATTTTTGAATTGCAGGCTGCCCTTGGCAACCGCGATATGGCAAAAGCATTGCAGATAGTAGAATACTTTGGCTCAAATACAAAAGACAATCCTTTTGTACTGAGCGTGGTATCACTTTATAATTATTTCAGCAAACTGTTTATCTATCATTCATTAAAAGATAAATCGAAGAATAATGTGGCTGCCCGCCTGGGCATTTCACCCTATTTTGTCGGAGATTATGAAAAAGCAGCGCGGGTATACAGCCCTAATTCGGTGCAAAACATATTTCACATTTTGCGCGAATATGATTTAAAGTCCAAGGGCGTGGGGAATGTTTCATTAGATGAAGAAGAGCTTTACAAAGAGTTTATTCTGAAACTGATGTATGCCGATAAACTGGCCAGGGCCGAAGAAGTAAGCCAGCTTACTATTTTGCAGTAAACAGATATGACGAAAGAATCCCGTTTCTCATCCTTAGCTGTTCTTATAAGTATATTTTTTTTCTGGGGTTTTGTGGCCGCATCAAACGGCATACTTATTCCCATGTTTAAAGAAATTTTTCATCTCACGCAGTTTAAATCGCAGTTGGTCGACCTTTGCTTTTATATTGCCTATTTCTTCGGCTCGCTGGCTTATTTTTTAACCACCATATTCTACGATGACCCCCTACTTAAGATAGGTTATAAGAAAGGGCTTATAATTGGTTTACTTATTTCGGCTGTTGGTGCAGCAGGTTTTATTCCGGCAGCCAATATGCATTCGTACCCTATGTTACTTAGCTGTATGTTTGTAATCGGTCTTGGATTTACATTGCAACAAATTGTCGCAAATCCTTATGTAATTGCTTTGGGCACACCTTCCACAGGTTCACACAGACTTAGCCTTGCAGGTGGAGTAAATTCATTTGGCACAACCATCGGGCCTGTTCTATTAAGTCTTGCCTTATTCGGACAAATTAGTAGTTCATATACTCCGCAGGCAGATATATCGGCAGTAAAAATGCCATCGATTATTCTTTGCGGCATGTTTTTGCTTTCTGCAATTGTGTTAGGTTTTTCTTCACTGCCACCTATCACTCAGCATGAAAAAGCAGAACGCAAACCGGAAGCCTTAAAATACCCCCAACTTACACTTGGCATGATTGCCATTTTTGTTTATGTAGGCGTAGAGGTAACCATACAAAGTAACCTTGGCGCACTTTTGAAGCTGCCCGAAATAAAAGGCATTACAGCCAGCCAGATATCCCCTTACATATCATTATACTGGGGCAGTCTTATGATTGGCCGCTGGAGAGGCTCGCTAACCGTTTTCAATTTTTCGAAACAAGTGCGTGTAATTATGATGACGGTAGTCCCCATTGTTGCCTTTGCAGTTATCTGGGTAGTTAATTATATACGCGGAGGCGATATATCAGATTATAAATATTATGTGCCCTATCTTCTCCTTGCTATTGCTGCATTCTTTATAGGGCAGGAAAAACCGGCACGCACACTCATACTCTTCAGTTCTATTGCCGGAGCATTGATGATTGTCGGCCTGCTTACTAACGGAACTGTGGCCTTGCTTTCTTTTATCAGTGGCGGGCTTTATTGTTCTATAATGTGGCCTTGTATATTCTCACTAGCCATTGCGGGGTTAGGAAAATACACAACACAGGGCTCATCACTCCTTATTATGATGATTCTCGGAGGCGCTGTTATTCCTCCACTGCAAGGCTTAATGGTCGATAATTTCGGAGCACATATATCTTATATAGTGCCTGTATTTTGTTTCGCCTACCTTGCCTTTTACGGTTTCAGTGTAAAACAGGTATTTAAAAAACAAGGCCTGGATGCAGACGCAATAGTATTTGAATAAACCATTTTTATGAAAGACAATTTTATAGAACTGTTTCAGTATGAAAAGTGGGCCACGGGCAAAGTAATTGGCGCCATGAAACAATTAAAAGTGCAAGATGAAAAATGCCTGGAGTGGATGGGGCATATACTTGCCGGGCAGTTTGTGTGGTACACTCGCATAACCAATACCCATAACAAATATGAATTATGGGGCATGAGGACACTAGAGGAGTGTGCGAAGATGTATGAAGAAGCAACTCAAACATGGGCCGGCTTTTGTTCAACGCTGAGTGATACTGAACTTGAAAAAACAATTCATTACAAAACATTCAAAGGTGACCCCTATGAAAACACTCTAAAGGATATCCTTACCCACGTAATCAATCACTCAACCTATCACCGCGGGCAAATTATAGCAAAACTTAAGGAACAATTACCCGCACTTCCGAGTACCGATTATATCATTTTTTTAAGGGAAAAGCTGCAATAATTTGTACTAAACTGATTTAGCTATTACGGAGTTCCTTACTTGCAATGTATTGATTATTAATAACTTCATTGCTGTAATTTTATGTTTACGTTATTTTTTGCAATTTGATAACAATTCTTTCACATAATTTTTTACTTTTGTTGAACCCTGAAAAGTTCAGGTAAACATTAAAGTTCTAGAATCTCAAAATAAACCCTGGTATTTTGAAAAATTCTATGCAAACAAAATTGTGCTCCATCATCAGGAAACAGGTACTTACTTGTTTTATCCTCGCATTTTCGGTTGTGTTACATGCCCAGCAAAAAAGCGGATGGACTGTTCATGCTCCGTTTGAGCATAATGTATTTATTGAAAACAACGGGCAATTTATTGAACAGGTAAAAAGAGGCGTTGGAGATAATATACTTTACTACTCTCATAAAGGCCACCTGCATGTTTACTTTACCCAAACCGGTTTAACATTCGAATACGATAGCGCTTACCGTGCAGATGATGATGATTTGAAAGGCAAAGCTGATGACGATGCCAACATAAAAATCCTTCCTGTATTTATGCACGTTACCTGGGAAGGAGCTAATAAAAACGCAAACATAGAAGTACAGGACCAGGTTAGTGACTATTTTACCTATCGCAATCCGAATGACAAAACAGGACACTCAGGTGTAAGGGCCAATGCCTGGAAAAAAATCATCTACCATAATCTCTATAATAATATCGACGTTGCTTTTTATTACCCAGCCGATGGCAAAGATTTAGAATATGATTTAATTGTTCACCCGGGTGGAAATGTTTCTGATGTGAAAATGAGTTATCCCTCTGATGCTCAGCTTAACCTTATTAATAACTCGGTGCAGATTCTTTCAGCCTGCGCTAATTTTACTGACCGCGCCCCTATTGCAAAAGATGAAGACGGAAACCCGGTGACTTCTTCTTTCGAAGTAAACAAAAATGTAGTTTCATTCAATGTTGGTAATTACGATAAAAGCAAGACACTTATAATAGACCCTTTATATAGTACCACCAGCTTTACCGGCACCAATAAAGGTTACGATGTGCAGTATGATTTGGCTGGTAACGTATATGTAATGGGCGGTGGAGACGCTGTGGAATACCAGTTACAGAAATACAATGCTGCAGGAACATTACTATGGACGTATACTTCTACTTTTACATATAAATTCAAGGGATATTACTATTATAGCGGTTTTACAACCGATAACCGTAGCGGCAGTTCATACTTATCGGAAGGACTCGACTACTCAGGCAGCGGGTGTTTAATAGTAAAAGTGAATGCGGCGGGCGCGGTAGTTGCTACATTCCCGGGCAGCACTAATGTAAATGAAATATGGAGGCTTGCCTTCGACTACTGCGATAACCAGGTTATTATTGGTGCAGGCGAAGGTACTTCAGCGGTTTTCCAGGGTGCCACTATGGACACCAGTTGTACAACGGTTAACGCTGTAAATGTGCTTGGCGCCCCCGGCGGAAGCACACACCATGATATTGCCATGATTACTTTTGATGGTGTAGGTAAATGTTACTTTGCTACAACCAAGCCGGCCAATCCTACATATACAGGGTATGAAAATGTGCTGTTGCAAATGCCTTCAGCAACATTAGCGCCAACTCTTTACCAGGTACCCGACAGATCGTTATTTATTGAAACAGCTTCTGTTCCCTATTATCCCTCATTGCCATCAGCTCCTTATTTATATAGCGGCAATGGCTTTAATGGCTTAATTGCAGATTTGAATATTGTAGCTACCTACGACGGCAATAAATTAAGGACATGGACACCAGCCTCAGGTACTATTATAGATAGCGTAACCGTTACACCGAATACCCAACTATGGGGTGGTATTGCTTTAGACTGCCAGGACAATATCTATGTGGGTAATCTTACCAAGGTTGACGTTTACAGTTCTACACTAGGGTTAGTAAGCACTATTAGTCTTACTTCTTCAACCGCTACCGATACTATTTACGATTTGCACCTGGCACCTAATAATAATATTTATGCCTGCGGAAACGATTTCGTATCGGCAACACCTGTAGTTATACCTAAAATGGTTACAACTACCTTTACCAATCCTGCCGGTTGTGGTTGCACCGGAACAGCATCAGCAACGGTTTGCGACAATTACCCTTATACCTATAGCTGGAGCAATGGAGCTACTACTTCTTCCGTGTCAGGCCTTTGTCCTGGTAAATATCTTTTAACCGTTAAGGATGCTTCATGCAACCCACGCCAGGATACAGCCAGTGTAACCATTACAGGCTCTTCCGGGTTTACTGTTACATCAGCTTCAACAAATGTAAAGTGTAACGGGCAAACAAATGGCACCGCGACAGTTACCCCAACAGGAACACCCCCATTTACCTACAGCTGGAGCAATGGAAATACAACCACCTCGGATACAGGTCTTGCAGCCGGAACGTATACCTGTGTTATTAAAAATAGCGGAGGATGCATAGATACTGAGAAGATAACGATAACCCAGCCTGCACCTCTTACTTTATCTCTTACCTCATTCCCTGCCACATGCAGTTATCTTTGTAACGGACAAGCTACCGTAGTTCCGGCAGGAGGAACCAACCCCTATGTTTATTCATGGAGCAATGGTGCTTCAGGTGGAAACGTTAGTACACTATGTGTCGGCACTACTTATACCTGCGTTGTTACAGATAATCATGGTTGCACACGCGACACCACCGTAACTATCAGTGACCCTCCCCCTATTGTTCCAACTATAACATCTACCCCTGAACAATGCGGTAAGTTGAATGGATCTGCCACTGTATCGGCAACAGGTGGAACACCCGGATATACTTACGCATGGAATACAGGTGGAACAGGCACTACGTTAGATAGTATTGCATCTGATCTGTATTGCGTAATTATTACCGATGCCAACCATTGTACCGATACTGCTTGCGTGAACGTAGGATTTCTACCCGGAGACAGTATTAAAATAGTTACCTCAACCGATGAACCCTGTTTTGGTGGAAATACAGCTACTGCTACAGCGGCAGTAACTGCAGGTACAGCACCGTACACATATTCATGGTCGCCCAGCGGTGGAACAAGTCTTACTGCTACAGGCCTTAGTGCCGGACTTTATACTATTACTGTAATCGATAGTAATGGGTGCAAAAACTGGGCAGTTGCCAATATTACACAACCTACACCTGTTGCTGTTACAGTTCCGCCAGATACAATTTGCATAGGCCAAACGGCTACACTTACCGCTACAGCTTCCGGCGGCACACCAACATATACATATGAATGGAACGGCACCACCCCCGGTGCAACATTTACAGCCACTCCTGCATCAACAACAACGTACACAGTAGTTGGTACTGATGCAAATGGCTGTGTTTCGCCCTCAACACTTGTGACCGTAGTAGTAAGAAGTCCCTTGGTTGTAGTAGGTGGCCCTCCTGCCACAATTTGCCCGGGCAAATCGGTAGTTATAAGTGCAGTGGGTGCCGGAGGTGACGGTAATTATACCTATACCTGGAGTCCTGCAACCGGCCTTAGCGCAACAACAGGTAATACCGTAACGGCTAACCCTACTGTTTCTACTGTTTACACTGTAACTATAAACGATGGCTGCAGCCCTTCGGCACAGGATACCGTGCCCCTTGTAGTTTATCCTTCACCGGTAGTCGGTTTTATGGCCGATACTCTGCAGGGCTGCTACCCGCTGTGCGTCAAATTTAGCGACCAGTCAACAGTTGCAGGTGGGAATATTACCGGCTGGTACTGGAATTTCGGCAATGGAGATACAAGCACAACCAATCCTGCTACAACCTGCTATACTAAAGCAGGTAGCTGGACAGTGAGCCTTATGGTAACTACGAATGAAGGCTGTACCGGTTCGTTGACCAAACCAAATTACATTACCACCTTCAGCCATCCTGTAGCCAGCTTCTCATATGCACCAACTCCCCCAATCAGTATACTCAACCCTACTGTTTATTTTACCGATCATTCAACTGATGCTTACGGTATTGTGAACTGGAACTGGGCCTTTGGCGATGAGACTGATACAAACGGAGTAATTCAGGACCCTCAACACAACTATAAAGACACCGGTATCTATTGTGTTGATTTAATTGTTACCAATGTTCACGGCTGTACCGATACTACACAACAATGCCTGTATATAGAACCATATTACACCATTTACGTACCTAACGCGTTTACTCCTAATGGCAATGGCCTTAACGATATTTTTGCCGCGAAAGGTGTTGGCATTATTGCTTTCCAGATGTGGATCTTTGACCGCTGGGGACAGCAGATATATCATGGCAATCAAATGTATCCGTATGGCGGTTGGGATGGAAAAGTACAAAATGGGGCTTCGGGTGAAATTGTGCAGGAAGATACCTATGTGTGGCTTATTGAGTGTACCGATGTGTTCCATAAGGACCACCGACTGATTGGACGTGTAACGGTTATTAAATAAGGGCTTAGAATCTATTTATCTTCTTTGCTTTCCTTTTCATCTTTCTGATGAATCTTGAATAGTGCTTTTTGTGGTAGAAGTTGTAATACCTTTTCGCCGCAGCTGCTTTTCTTTTAGCGTATATGGCCTTCCACTGTTCTTTGGTCAGCCGCTTAACTTTGGTATTATTTACCGGAACATTATCCTGCGTTACGCCAAACGCGGGTAAAACTATTAACATAGTAATGATTACCGATAGCCTCATAATTGCCACTATACAGGCATAATGCAGCTACCTGAAAAAGATACACCTTATTGTTCATAAAAATGTAGAACCTCTCGCCTTAGAATTGCATAAATTCGCCATCCGATAAAAATTACCATACAGATGCCAAGAGACAATTCCATAAAATCGGTTTTAATTATAGGTAGCGGCCCCATTATTATAGGGCAGGCATGCGAGTTCGACTACGCTGGTTCACAGGCATCACGCTCATTGCGTGAAGAAGGAATTGAAGTAACACTCATCAATTCTAACCCGGCAACTATAATGACCGATAAGGTAACGGCGGACCATATTTACCTGCTGCCGCTTACCGTTGCATCTATCACCAAAATATTAGAAGAACGTAAAATAGATGCCGTATTACCAACTATGGGTGGCCAAACAGCGCTCAACCTTTGCATGAAGGCTGATGAAATGGGGATATGGAAAAAATATGGAGTTAAAATTATTGGCGTAGATATTAAGACCATTGAAGTAACGGAAGATCGTGAAAAATTCCGCCAGTGTATGGTTTCAATTGGTGTTGGCGTTGCGCCTTCAGCCATTGCAAACTCATTTTTAGAAGGAAAAGAAATTGCACAGGATATAGGCTTCCCGCTTGTTATTCGCCCTTCGTTTACATTGGGTGGAACAGGTGCGGCTTTTGTACATAAAAAAGAAGAATTCGACGAGGCCCTGAACCGCGGTTTACATGCATCGCCTATACATGAAGTGCTTATAGATAAAGCCATGCTGGGCTGGAAAGAATTTGAATTGGAGTTGTTGCGCGATAATAACGATAATGTCGTTATTATTTGCTCCATCGAGAATTTCGACCCTATGGGCATACATACAGGTGACTCCATTACCGTTGCCCCTGCCATGACACTGGCCGACACTACCTATCAGAAGATGCGTACCCTGGCCATAAAAATGATGCGCTCCATTGGCACTTTTGCCGGTGGATGTAATGTTCAGTTTGCAGTTAGTCCCGATGATAAAGAAGATATTATTGCCATAGAAATCAACCCGCGAGTATCACGTTCTTCAGCTCTGGCATCGAAAGCTACAGGCTACCCTATTGCTAAAATTGCTGCTAAACTGGCAATTGGTTATAACCTTGATGAACTGAAAAACCAGATTACCAAAAGCACATCGGCCTTCTTTGAACCTACACTCGACTATGTAATTGTAAAAATACCCCGCTGGAATTTTGACAAATTTAAGGGCGCTAACCGCGAACTTGGCTTGCAAATGAAATCGGTGGGTGAAGTGATGGCCATAGGCAGGTCATTCCAGGAAGCATTGCAGAAAGCATGCCAGTCGCTGGAAATAAAACGTAACGGATTAGGTGCCGACGGAAAAGAGTTGAAGAAACAGGACCAATTAGTGAAGAGCCTGGAGCGCCCGAGCTGGAATCGTGTATTCCACATTTACGATGCATTGAAACTGGGTATACCTGTTAAGACCATAAATAAACTTACCCAGATTGACCCCTGGTTCCTGCGCCAGATAGAAGAACTGGTGAACCTGGAAAAAGAAATTGAGAAATTTACCATTACCAATATACCTTACGAGCTGATGCTCGAAGCCAAGCGCAAAGGCTATGCCGACAGGCAGATTGCCCACCTGCTGCGTTGTCTTGAAAGCGAAGTGTTCAAGAAGCGCCGTGAGGAAATGAATATTAAGCGCGTTTACAAAATGGTAGATACCTGCGCCGCTGAATTTGAAGCGCGCACTCCATATTACTACTCTACTTTTGAAGAAGAGAACGAATCAATAGCGTCAGACAAGAAGAAAATAGTTGTACTGGGTTCAGGGCCTAACCGTATCGGACAGGGTATTGAGTTCGACTACTCATGCGTACATGGTGTATTGGCAGCTAAAGAATGTGGTTACGAAACCATTATGATTAACTGCAACCCTGAAACTGTTTCAACTGACTTCAACGTATCGGATAAACTTTACTTTGAGCCTGTTTTCTGGGAACACATTTACGAGATTATACTTAACGAAAAGCCAGAAGGGGTAATTGTTCAGCTTGGCGGACAGACCGCATTGAAGCTGGCTGAGAAAATGGAGCGCTATGGTATAAAAATCATTGGCACCGATTTCCAATCGCTCGACCTTGCTGAGGACCGTGGAAAATTTTCAGCCATGTTGCGCGATAACAATATTCCTTACCCTAAGTTTGGTGTGGTGCATACAGCAGACGAAGCCACAGATTTTGCCAAAAATTTAGATTTCCCTCTACTTGTCAGGCCTTCTTATGTACTTGGCGGACAAAGCATGAAGATTGTGATTAACGAAGAGGAATTAGAACAACACGTAGTTAGCCTGCTGGAAGATATTCCAGGCAATGAAATTCTTATCGACCACTTTTTAGAAAACGCCATAGAAGCTGAAGCGGATGCTATATGCGATGGAAAGGACGTTTACATTATTGGCATAATGGAACACATTGAGCCTGCAGGCATTCACTCCGGCGATTCCTATGCCGTACTGCCTACATTCGACTTAAGCGATACAGTAATTAAGCAAATTGAAGAATACACCAAACGTATAGCAGTTGCCTTGAAAACGGTTGGCCTTATCAATATACAATTCGTTATAAAAGATGAAACGGTATATGTAATAGAAGCCAATCCCCGTGCTTCGCGTACGGTACCTTTCATTTGCAAAGCTTATGACGAGCCTTATGTGAACTACGCTACCAAGGTAATGCTGGGCGCCAAGGTTAAGGACTTCAAATTCAATCCTAAAAAGAGCGGTTACGCCATTAAAATACCTGTATTCTCATTCGATAAATTCCCCGATGTAAAGAAAGAACTTGGCCCCGAAATGAAATCAACCGGCGAATCCATTTACTTTATTAAGGACCTTACCGACGAATATTTCCACGAGGTATATTCTGAAAGGAATTTGTATCTGAGCAGGTAATGGCCCCTCCAAACCTTCCCAAAGGGAAGGCCTAATGAAATGTTAAATACGGTTGTAAGCAAAAACGTTCAGGTTAATGCACCCATTTCAAAAGTATGGGATGTAGTCACCAATCCCGAATGCATTCGTAAATGGATGCTTGAAGAAGAAATGTCAGTTATTTCAGATTGGAAAGTGGGAAGCCCGATTCTATTTATAAGGAAATTGTATAAAGCTACTTATGAAGATAAAGGAGTTTTATTAAAAAGTGAAAAAGAAAAAACATTTCAATATAGCCACTGGAGCAAAATCACACGATTACCCGATATACCTGAAAACTATTCTGTTATCACTTTTACAGTTGAACCGAAGGGCAATGAAACGATTTTAACTGTTGTACATTCAAACCTTATTGCTGAAACAGGGTTTGAGCATGCTAATTTTTATTGGAATACTACTTTGCAGTTGATTAAACGAATGGCAGAGGGAGAGTAACGCATATAGAGGTTAACTAAACTCTTTATGTTAACTTAGCCATGTGAAACATATCCTCAATAAAACTGTCAAGGTAAAGCACGTTCTGGTAGTTGTTTTTCTTCCTATTCTTTTTGTCATCACCATTCTCACCTATATAACGGAAAAGAATGCATCAGTTCCTACTTTAAAAGTTGTAAAAGATTCCGTTTCTAAAAAAACTATTGCCGTAAAAGATACGCTGCAGAAAAAGGCAATTGATACTTCGGCAATGGGATTATTAACGGGCTATGTCGACTCCATTAATCACGCTGAGAAAATTTTTGGCGGTAGCTGGAGCTTTTACCTTACAGATGTGGATAGCGGGAAAACTATATGTAAGGTTAACATCGACCAGGGACTTTCACCCGCATCGGTAATGAAGGTAGTAACTACAGGAGCGGCCCTTTCCATACTTGGCCCCGATTTCCGATTCCAGACAGTACTGCAATACGACGGCAAGTTTGATTCCGTTACCAAAACACTTTTAGGAAACATTTATATACATGGTGGAGGTGACCCTTCGCTTGGCTCAGAAACTTTTGGCAGCAGCATTGACAATGTAACCAAAGACTGGGCAATTGCCATTAAGCATTTAGGTATTGACAGTATTGCAGGTGCGATAATAGGTGATGCGGAATCGTTTGAACGCGACCCTGTGCCTAACAACTGGACATGGGAAGACATACAGAACAACTATGGAACAGGCCCTGGTGGTTTGAATATACACGAGAATGTTTTCGATATGAATGTTTCTGTGAGAGGTTCGGAGACTGACATTAAAGTCATCCCTTCTATTCCGGGAATGAAGTTATACAACCAGGTAATTTTCAATCCTAAGGTATTAAAATCCTATGTTTATGTGGAGGGCGCGCCTTTTCAATTTGAAAGAACCGCTATGGGCGAAGTATCTGCCACTTTTAAAGAGCAGGGCAGTATTCCTGACCCTGCATTATTTTGCGCCCAGAGTTTAATGTCATCACTTAAAACAAACGGAATAAAAATCCGCGATTCGGCAACCACGGCCCGTTTAGTACACCTGAATCATATTAAGACCGAGAAAAACAGCGCGCGAAAAACAATCACCACTACTTTCTCTCCTCCTTTGGCCGATTTGGTTTACCACACTAACCAGGTATCGCAGAATTTTTATGCCGAAAGTATTTTGCGTGCCATTGCCTGGAAAGAAAATGGCTTTGGAAGCAATTCCGGGGCTATTGATATTATTTACAGCTTCTGGAAAGCACATGGTGTTGACCTGCGTGGGATATGCATGGTTGATGGGTGCGGGCTGGGGCGCATGAATTCAATTACTACACACCAGTTGGTTGAAATGCTGCGTATTTATGCTAAAGATTCTGCTGTATTCCCCACTTTCTATAAATCGTTGCCCGTGGCCGGTGAAAGCGGCACCATTAAAAAATTAGCCGATGGCACCGAGGCTGACGGCAACCTGCATGCAAAGAGCGGAACCATGGCCAGGATAAAATCGTATGCAGGGTATGTGAAAACAGAAAGCGGAAAGATGCTTTGCTTTGCCGTTATAGGCAACAACACTCTGTGGAATGAAACAGAGTTGCGTGATAAGTTTGCGAAACTTTTTGTTTTAATGGCAAGGCTGCCCTAACCACTTATTTCTTAACTACCTTTTGGGTATAGGTAATGCCTTGCTCGTCGGTAACGGCTGCAAGGTAAAGCCCGCCGGGCAATTGCTGAAGGCTATTTATAGTTACAAGTGTACTGCCGCCGCCTGCAACATGTTGCTCTTTTTGATATACAGCCTGGCCCAGCATATTGTAAACAGATATAACCACATTCTGATTGGTTGAAGAGAAGAATAAAATATTGATGTCGCCTGTAAAAGGGTCAGGGTAAACTTTATTGAGAATGTTCACCGGTTTATTTTCGGTAATACCCAATAAAATATTTTGTGCCATGCAGAAATTCGGGATGCCATAACCTATTGAATCATTCGGGTGGCTGAATATAGTCGCGCTTTGCTTTATGGAAGCCATAATCTGGAAATTACTGGCATTGGTATCTGATTGCCATAAGCTGGCTGCAGCGCCTGCTATAATGGGCGTAGCAAATGAAGTACCGCTTTCCTGCAGCACACCTCCGTATGGAGAAGCAACATAATCATAATACCCCATGGCCGATACATCGGGCTTTATCCTGCCATCAGATGTCGGGCCAAAAGAGCTGAATCCCGCATGCTGGCCATTACTCATAACTGCACCTACAGTAAGTATACTATCGGCATCGCCGGGAGAAGTAATATAGTACCATGAATTCGAACCCTCGTTGCCTGCTGCCACGCAAACCACTATACCTTTTTCCGTTGCAATGGTAGCAGCCCTGCTGCCAGCTGCTACTTTACCATTCATATCGGCGTATGTAAGGTTTTCAGCGGCATCGTCAAACTGGTCATATCCCAATGACGATGAAATAACATCGGCCCCGGCGCTATCGGCATACTCTGCTCCCGATGCCCAGTTTTCATCTTCAATGATATTTTCAGAATAATTATCTTCTGTACGCAACAGGTAAAAATCGGCATCCGGCGCATCGCCCATCATTTGCCCCGGTATAATACCCGCTATGCACGAAAATACCATTTGCCCATGCGTATCTGTATTATTGGTATCGTCGTAAACATCTTTTATTTTCCATACAAAATCCCATGTGGCCAATACTCCGCCCCTGCTGTAAACCGAATCGAAAGCAGTAAGCGTATGCGCTACTCCGAAACGGGTATCGAGTATTGCAATTTGCTTGCCTTTACCGCGGTACCCCATATTATTCAGGCAATCTACCTGTATCTGGTGCAACTGCTGGTATGCATAGCCAAAGTTCAGCGTATCGGGGCCCGATTCAGGCCTTTTTGAAGCCCCGGTAGGAAACCTGAAATTATCCTTCTTCGGACGTTTCTTAAGGTAAAGCGCAGGGTCAGCATAAGCAAGCTGCACACTTTTCACAAAAGGCAGTTTCCGTATAGCGGCAAGGTCGTTGGTATCGGGTGCATACACACTTATAGCATTCAGCCAGCGCGAACGGTTTATAGGTGTAACTCCCTTGGCCACAACACTGTCAACATAATTTGGGTTGGGAGGGAAATCGTTTATCTTAACAGGAATGCCATATTTAGTACGGCGGTAAATAGCCCTTGCCGAAAGGTACACTGAAGGATTGCTTATAGAATATGGGCTGCCATTTTTATCGGTAAATGTTACCCAATATTTATAGTACTGGGCATCACTATCTGCCACCGAAAAAACTATTAACAAAAGAAAAAGTATTCTTTTCATAATGTAATAACGCTTAACCTCTTACAAATATAGGAAAATAAAGTGGTTTTCGCCCATTACTGCCTTCTTTATACTGTCGAGACAAAGAAATTTGTGGTGGTGTGGGAAATGCAGTCCCTATTTTTTAAGTGAGTAAATTGACGCAGTCGGAGTTCATTTAATTTTACCATATTGCCCTAAATCTAATTTTTCCAACAGATCCTTCACTATTTTGAAACTTTTTTCATAGACTTCCTTTTCTACATCATTTGGGGTATGCCATGTGCTTTTATTCTCTTTCATCTGTTCGACATAGAACCCCTTATTACGCATATTATTTGCAGTTTCATACCACTCCTGAAGTTCTGGAAATCCCTTACCACTAATTAAGAAATTGAGATATTTACTAGTGTTCTTTCCAGCATTCTTAACTTCCTCTTCTGATAGCTCTTGGATTCCCTTCCGTTTTTGCGCCTTATTTAAATCCTTATCTATCGTGTAAAAGTATCTAGTATCTTCTTTGCGCCCTCTGCGGTTAAATGTACTCGGCCTTCGACCACCGATCCCGAGAACTCGGGAGGGGCAGGCAAGCTCAGGCTGACCTCCGTTGTAATTTGCTTTGCGCCTTTGCGCGAGAAAGTTTCTTGACAAATCTTGACAGATTTTGAGTATTTTTAGATTAAACCGAATTGAAAATCAAATACTTATACTTTTTACAAACCCAAAAGTGTCAAGAAACTTAAAAAGCGTGTTGAAAACCAGCCAATTACATGAATCGACCACCCAAAAGAGGCAATTTTCGGCATGTTTTGGCATAGTCTTAATACCTAATACTTAATACCTGGTACTGGCCCTTTAGGCAAATCTTAAACAGTTTATTATTTTTGTAGCTTATATATCGTTAGTCGTATGGAAAAAGTAGCCGAGAAAAAAAAGACAACCGAAAAATATACCAAGGAGCAATACCTGCATTGGTATGAATCGATGTTACTGATGCGCAAGTTTGAAGAACGCGCGCAGCAGGCATATATACAGCAAAAAATACGTGGTTTCTGCCACCTGTATATAGGCCAGGAAGCTGTGGCAGCCGGCTCGATAAGCGCTATTCGCAAAGACGATAATATGATTACCGCTTACCGCGACCACGCCCACCCCATAGCTAAAGGCACCGACCCTAAGTATGTTATGGCCGAACTATTTGCTAAGGCGACAGGCTGCTCAAAAGGTAAAGGTGGCTCAATGCACATGTTCGATGTGAAGAACCGTTTTTTTGGCGGACATGGTATTGTAGGCGGCCAAATACCGCTGGGTGCAGGCATTGCGTTTGCCGACCAGTATAATAAAAAAGACAGGGTTACCCTTTGCTTTATGGGCGACGGAGCCGTTCGCCAGGGTGCATTCCACGAAGCGCTGAATATGGCTATGCTCTGGAAACTGCCTGTTATTTTTATCATAGAAAATAATGGTTATGCCATGGGTACTTCGGTAGAACGCA
>Ga0206878_10025_pt1 | contig 65473 bp, 59 predicted proteins | sample Alteio_BWOrgCont_8_FD_152621 | JGI IMG/M metagenome (GOLD analysis project Ga0206878, IMG submission 152621) | Enriched cells from forest soil in Barre Woods Harvard Forest LTER site, Petersham, Massachusetts, United States -... | ecosystem: Environmental > Terrestrial > Soil > Temperate forest >... | reverse complement strand
TACCTATATAAAAGTGCGAATAGAAAAAGGCGTCAATGGTGGGTTTATCTTATTTTTAATTTAAACTACAATTATTGGCTATGAAAAAGGTAACCGGTATCGGGGGAATTTTCTTTAAATGTAATGACCTGGATAAAATGAAAGAATGGTATAATACAAACCTTGGCTTGAGCGCAGATAAATATGGTACTACGTTTGAATGGTTGCAGGCAGATGAACCGGAGAAAAAAGGATCTACCACATGGAGCCCCATGGCCGATAGTACCACTTACTTCCAGCCATCTGCAAAAGAATTCATGATCAATTATCGTGTTGCCAATTTGGAGGGGTTGATAGAAGAACTGAAACGCGAAGGGGTGACCATATTGGATGAAATGGAAACCTATGAATATGGCAAGTTCATCCACATACTAGACCCGGAAGGTAATAAAATTGAATTATGGGAACCCAATGATGAAGGCTAGGATGAAATGATGGGGCAACGAAGTTGCTTATTCATCCTTACTTACAAGGCTGGTGAAAGGGCTACGCAGATTTTCATAACCCATAAGATCAACCTTGATGCTGCCGATAAGTATAGGACTTTCAACCCGCAAGGGTATGTGGTTGGCATCATCGCTTACCCAGATGCGCATTTTATCGCCACCTTTAAAGATGGTACCTTCTATAAGCAATGGTGCCAATTTAACGGCATTGAAGGTGCCATACTTGGTGGTTACCTGTTCCTTGCCCAAATATTTTATGTACAATGGGTACAATTTATCGTCAAGGAAAAGGTTGAAGGGGATCTTATCGCCCGGTTTATGTTTGTTGTAGTCGATATTGCGGGCGTAATATATTGCTGAAAGAATATCCTGTGTACAGCGAGGGATAGTGAATACTCCATTTGTAGATACGGCTTGGCCTTTATCGTGATAGAAGGTAACATCGTTCAGTATTTTTGTACCTCCTTCATTTACGTTGCGTAAAAATTTCATGGGCAACATGGTCTGCTCATCCAGGTAAGTTTCGTAGCGATCGCGCACTTTAAAGAACCATTCATAAGATCTTACAGTACGTCCGTCGGCCACAACATGATAGGTACTACGGCCATTATACATTTGCTGGGTTACATTAAAATCTGCTTCCCCTGCATTTACCCAAAGCAGGCTTACATTATAATACACCTTGTAAAATACTTTTTCCCCTTTAACAAAACTGGTATTGTGGCCGCCACAAAACTCATCTTGTGCATCCGCAACCTGTGTCAGTAAGATTAAGATAACTAAAACAATACTTTTTATAAATGTCATACAAATTGTCTTTATCCATTCAACGTAACAGCTTCATCCGCACCAGTAGTACGCTGCCTATAACAGATGGTATAATGAGGTTAAGCATCCAAATGCCTATTGTAGCCCCCAGAATACCTACCGTGTTGGGTGATAAGTGGTGAAAGAGATAAAGGCTCACCTGCCCTCTTTCACCAAGTTCGGCGAGCGCTATAGAAGGCACTATTGCGATGACCCAGAAGAAAAGCGCTGCCATACAAAAACCAGTTCCCAGTGGCATATCTACATTCATCCACCTGGATAAAAACAAATATTGTGCCGTAAAGACCGCGAAACGTAATATGGAGATCCCCAGTATGTTGAATTGTTGCCTGTTTGTGAAGCGTTTGAGCAGTTGACCAAAGATCCTGAATTTGCGAAACCATTTTATTTTACTCAATAAAGGCAGCCAATTCTCGAATCTCCAATAAACAAGCCCAATGCCGGCTGTAACAAGAAAACATATAAGCAAAGCAGCTTTTTCGAACTTGCCTGGGAAGGCCAGGTTGTAATAAACAAGTCCTAAAAGGCCATACAGAAACAAGGTGAACATTTGTGCAACAGCACCCAGGATGGAGACGCTAATGAGGCGGAATGTATTTTTTCTTTTCAGATAAAGGATACGGCCGGGATATTCCCCAATACGGTTTGGGGTAACTATTGAGAACGCAATACCTGCCAGCACCCCGGCCAGGGCAGTGCGGAAAGACAGTGGTTGTGCCGACCCTGCAAGCATTTGCCATTTTTTAGCCTCAAGCGCCACATTTACGGGCATCAGACACAGGCAGATGTACAGAAAAATGTTTGGCCCCGACTGCCATAGCACCTTGGTGCCCATTTGGCCGAGCTGTTTGGTAACCTGCAACCATATGCTGTATAACAACACTGCCGAAATAATAGCGCCTATGGTGTAATTGAGCCATATTTTGGTACTTTTGTGAAGTATCATTATTTCCTATTTTTTTTGACAGACAAGCCCCACATCATTTTAGGTATAGACCCGGGCACACTTATAATGGGTTACGGGTTGCTGGCAGTAAACAAAAGTAATGTTTCACTTGTTGAAATGGGGGTTTTGCATTTAGCTAAATATAAAGACCATGCTGAACGGCTGGAACTGATCTTTAAAAAAATGGAAAGCCTGATAAAAATACACCGCCCCGTTGCTGTAGCTATAGAGGCACCTTTTTACGGAAAGAATGTACAAAGTATGCTGAAACTGGGGCGGGCACAAGGTGTGGCCATAGCTGCCGCTATGGTAAGCGGCATACATGCGGTGGAGTATGCCCCCAAGAAAATAAAGCAAAGCATAACTGGCAAGGGTAGTGCAACAAAGGAACAGGTGTGGAAAATGTTGCAATACACCCTTAAGTTTGAGGAAGATGTACGATTTACAGATGCTACGGATGCGCTTGCCGTAGCGCTCTGTCATCATTACCAGGGGGGATTACCTGTTGCCAGCCAAAAAAGCGGTATAGCAACAGGTGTGGCGAAGAGCAAAAAGAGCAACGGTTGGGATGCCTTTATAACATCGAACCCCGATAGGATAAGATAAAAAAGGTAATAATAGCTTTATAAGAATAAAATAATTATTTTTAAGGCGCGATTTAATTAATGGTTTATTATTAATGAACCGATCCCATTGAAGACGGGAAAACATAACCTTGCATAAAGTATAATTTTCTATGGCTGATTACAAAGCAAAAATATTGCTGGTTGAAGATGATCCTACACTGAGTTACATAATAAGGGACAGTTTACAAAAGAACAACTATGAGGTTGTGCATTGCCCCGACGGCGAAAGTGCCTGGCAGCAATTTATGAAACACAATTTTGATATATGCCTGCTGGATGTGATGCTGCCTAAAAAGGACGGGATGATGCTGGCGAACCAGATAAGAACAAAAAATGAAGCAATACCTATCATCATGCTTACATCAAAGAGCCTGGATGATGATAAAATAGCAGGTTTTAAAAGCGGCGCCGATGATTATATCACCAAACCGTTCAACATGCAAGAGCTTATGCTTCGCCTGGAGGTTTTCCTGAAACGAAGCAAGAAAAAAGAAGACAATACGCCTACTACCTTTAAGATAGGTAATATGGACTTTGACTATACCAACCTGCAACTGAAGAATAGTGAGATAGAGCACCAGCTTACCCAACGTGAAGCTGACTTGATACGCTATCTGTGCCTGAATGCCAACAGGGTACTGAAGCGCGATGAAATACTGATGAATGTATGGGGGAAGGATGATTACTTCCTGGGGCGTAGTATGGATGTGTTCATAACTAAAGTGCGCAAATACCTGAAGGACCAGGTAGGTGCCGAATTGCAAACTATACATGGTATAGGTTTTAAATTTGCTTATACGCAGCCCGCTGCGTAGTTTATAGTGCAAGATATACTGAAAAAGGTAAGCCCCCTACAGTCAGCAGGGGGCTTACCTTTTTCAGTGCTTATGCGCAGTCGAGGCACAGCAATAGAAGCTTTTTCATAGTAGTGTTTTAAATTGCTGGCCGGTTACGATAACCGGCCAGACTTATCATACATAACAGTTTAAATATGGCTTACACATGTTTCTTCAGTTTCAAGGGGGGTAACGTGTAGCATGTAGTTATCTCCATAACTGGTATGCTAATGTGAAATTGACATTTACCCCTGCAATAGCCTCGTTATACGAAGTGATTTTTCTTCCAACGTTTGCATTTCTATCCTCATTGGCGATGGAGAAATTTGGCTTTGAGTAAAAATAGTCGCCATTAAGCATTATAGCCCAACTGCTATTAATATTATATCGTAGTCCTACACCTGCTTGCATACCGAAGGTTACTGCATGAGCAACATCTTGTGTAAGGGCTGGATGTGTAATACCTCCATCTGTAAGAATGACGTCCCAACCTGCAAGGGTAGCATCCGTAACCCCGATAAGCGCCCGGAAATCAACAGAAAACTTATCAGACAATGGCAAACTGTAGTAAGGTCCAACCAGGATATTGACCGTATGATGGCCACCTTTACTGAGTGCATTTGCACTATCTGTAAAAAAATCCTCCTGAAATCCCTTGGAAATATTTCCGATTCCTTGAAAACTATAACTATGATAGGAAACTAAAGCACTGATACCAAAATTCTTATTTAAAAACCACGTGGCCGTAGCCCCAAAATTAGTGCCTGAGCCTGCAAACCCTGATTTAGGATCTTTATAATCAGTGCTAGTATAATTGCCAGATGGAGATGAAAAACCACCGGTAATACCAATAACCATATGGGGGAATTGTCCTGATGATTTTTCAGGCGTATTTTGTCCGTTAGCGCTTATGGTGGGAATGCATAATACCGAAAACACCAAACCTATTTTAATTAGCTTTTGTTTCATAATTTTTTATTTGGAGGTTTTAATAATTATTTAATTTTAACAGTGAAGTATCCTTCAATATCTGTTGATCCCGGAGCACATGTTCCATCCTTCACATTGGGTTGGTGCCTAAGCGTTACGTCAAAGCTCCCTGTACTTACTGCACTTGTTACAAATTGATCGGCCAATCCAATTGGTAACGAAGGATTATTATTATCATGGTCTGTACGTGTCACCGTTAAATTCAAACCCGCTGCAATATCAAAACAAAAGAGGTGGTAATTTTCACTTTCTATTATCGTAGGGGTAACATCATTGAGCGAGTCAAGCACCTTTATCTGCACATTGTATGCAGCATTGTGCCTTAGTGTTAGAGTTGCATGGCTTGTGTCTGGCGGAATAGCTCCTGTAGGGTCAAGCTGTATCCATTTTGCAGAAGGTGTATCCGTAGGGTCTGCAGTATTAGTAGCTAACAGTTCTACTGTGGTTAATGGTTCGTTAGCTATATTAACAGCAGGTTTCTGTACTTGTTTGTTGCAGGAACTCCAAATAATAAGTAATGAAGCAATTGCTGTAAATAATATTAGATTTTGTTTTTTCATTGTTTTTGTTTTTAGTTTTAGAATGAATATTTAAGTCTTAAAATGTAATTAATACCAAGATCATCAACATAATACCTGAAATTGTTCAGGTAATCGCGATATGCAACGTTGGTAAAATTGTTTACTGCAAAATTCACATTCAGTGTGTTTTGCTTTACCGGTATTATAAAGCCGGCATTGAAATTAAAGATTGAATAACCATTCGGCGGAGGTACAAAATCGCTATTGGGCGGCACTCTGATTTGTTTTAGTACACTTAAATTAGACACCGATATGTAGGGCTGGTCCATTTTTGCGATCTTCGGTAAATGGAGCTCTACTCCATTTACAAAACGATCCTCCGGCATATAAATAAGCCAGTTTTGTATTGTTTGGTTGTACCCACGGACAATAGTAGTTTTTGACTGAAATGTGAGTTGTGGCAGAAAATCATACTGTACCTGTGCGTCAATTCCGTGAATTACGACATTCGCCTGTGTAAAATCAAATTCAGGAAAGGTGCCACTTGCGAGTGCCCTGAATTTTAGGGTAGGGTATTCAAATATATAGTGACTGATACTATTGTAATAAGCATCTATCGTTGCCCTCAATTTTCTCGATGTGTAATTTACTGAGAGCCCTGTATTGATAGAGCGTTCTGACTTTAATGCGGAGTCGCCAACTTCGTACGAACCATTGCTAAAATGTATGCCATTTATATACATCTCATTGATACTTGGGGCACGCCAGGCAGTTCCTACATTTAAACTTGCAGAAAGGTGCTCGTTATAATGATAGGTGCTCCCTACGGTACCCGAAGCATTATTGTATTGGTACGTTTCATAATAAATTGCCTGGGTATTAGTGTTTCTTTCATAAACACGTAGCCATCGGTAATCGTAACGCAAACCAGCTTCAAAAGTGAACTTTTTTAATGTATATCGCTCTATTGCAAAAGCGCCTCCATTATAATCCCTGAAATTAGGAAGCAAGTATCTGACCCCTCCCTGTATATCACCAGACGTTGCTCCGGTGATACCCATACTTCCCGAAAAACCATTTTTGGCATGTTGTGTATAAATGAGGTCAACAGTATGCGTTATCAGTTGAAACGTCAGTTGCGGAATAGTGTATTCATTTACGGAAGTTATTCCGTAAGGAACATCCACATCATACTCTTTCCTTACATCATTTTGTCTGCCTGCAGTCAACTCGAGTTTTCCCTTTTCGTTCAGATCATAAGTGGCCTTTGCCCTCAAGAGGTCATGATAAACAGTCTGATAACTCCTCGTGATATCATATTTAAAATACGAAGGAAGCGAATGATGTGCGAAACTGCTATCAATGTCCTTAATGCTGGTACTTTCTGCACCCAGGTATATTCCTACCTCGGTATTATACTGGCTGTAATAAAGGTCAAAATCAAACCGTTTTACTTTATAGCAGAGATTAGCTGAAAAATCACCTTCCCTGAGGCCTGTATTAAGCAGATAGTAGTGGGGCGTGTGAAAATTGCCAGCTTCCTTTAGTGTGCCCTGTATGCGCCATGAAAGCCCTTTTAGCTTTTTATCAAAAGCTCCTTGCAGCAGGCCTGAAAAAGCCCCCATTTGCCCATTAGTTGCGCCTACAAGATATACATCGCCTGATATTCCAGGTTTGGTTGGCAAATCGTCAGGGCTCAATAATATAACCCCGCCAATTGCATCTGATCCATAACGCACGCTTGCAGCACCTTTCACAATCGTTATTTTATTAGCGATGAAAGGGTCTATTTCCGGCGCATGCTCGGAACCCCATTGCTGTCCTTCCTGCCGCACACCATCATTTATCAGTAATACCCTGTTGCTATGCAAACCATGTATAACGGGTTTGGAAAGGCTCGGGCCGGTTTGTATGGCATTGAGTCCTGGCATGTCTTTCAATGCATCGCCCAGGGAAGCACCCCTGACTTGTAATAATGCTATGCCGGTCAGCTCAGCAGTTGTTACCGTGCGCAGGTCTTGTTGCTTTATGCCATTTACTACAACTTCCTGCAGCTCGTTGGCGTTTTGTGCAAACGTAATCCTGACCGATGCATCACCCACTACATTTACTGGCACGAATAGTGCCTTGTGCCCTATTGACTGACACAAAAGTGTATCTGCACCCATGCAAACATTGCTAATGGAAAAGTAGCCACCTGTATCTGTTGCTGCGCCAAGAGAAGTATGGAGGAGGGTTACAAAAGCCCCTGTTACAGGGTTATTGTGCCCATCTGCCACATAGCCGCTTACCCTGGAGGTGCAGTTTTGCCCCTTGCATACCTGTGCAGGCAACGCAAGGACAAACAACAGCAAGGAGGCGGTATAAAAACGCGCCATTTCTGTTCATTTAATTTTAGACAATAAAGTTGTTACCGGTGTATGGATACACCCGTACAAGAGGCCGTTAAGAAATGAAAGACGGGGGCCCCCTTAGAGAATAGAAATAGTAAGCAGATGGTAAATGAAAATTGTAACCTGGCATTACCCACTTAGAGGCATGGGAAAGTGCCGCAGGTTTATAAAAGATATGTTCTGAAAATAGGAAGCTACCAAAAGTAATACCCAGGAATGCACAATGCACATGCGCCTTGCTGAGGTGAAACTCCCCTTTCTTATACACACCCTCAATAGTATCGTGGTGTTGGGCAAAAACATCGTGCAAATACTCAGGTGGTACGGTACCATATAGGAATACCGCAAACATGAGAGTGCTTAATATTTTTATTACCCGTTGTTTCATTGCAGGATGCAGAAGAATATTACTGTGGCTATTTTTTATAGGGTAAAGATAAGCAGTTAATGCAACTTAATTGCATTAACTGCTTTGAAAGCATAAATTATTTATCAGAAAGTCATCATCAATAAACCACGAGTTTTTCGGTTTGCACCTGGTCGCCGGCAACTACATGCACAAGGTACATGCCTGTTGTTGCTATAGCAGACTGTGGTATCATAATGCGCGTTAATGGCCCTGAAGTTTGCTGTGCCATGGTGTAAACAACGCGCCCGGCAATATCGGTAACCTGTATCTGTGCATTTACATCGTTCTTGGTAGCTATCATTACAAACGCATCACTATTGGTGGGGTTCGGGGCTACTATTATAGACTTGTCGCTGGGCATCAAGGTATTGAGGCCCAGTTGATAATTGCTGAAGTTCAGACGGTCCATATAAAAGTTGTTACCCGTAGAATAATAACCTAGAGGGGAGTTGGTATGTGTGTAGTAGGCCAGGTTAGTACCGGGTTTGTAGCGGAAACGGAAAATGGTGTGGCTGGTTATTGCGTTTTGTGCAAGGGGTATGCTTTGCAGGCTCCAGGCACCCTGCCATAAAGGGCGGTAAGGGTCGGGATAAGAGCCATAATTAACTAATTGTCCTTTTGAAAGATAAGCTAATGGCACCCATAGATTGCTACAGTTGGAGTTGTAGTCTATTTCCAGCGTATCATTTACATCGCCTGCTGTAGATGTGATGCTTGCAGCAGAATACATGAAATTAAGGCTGGGAGTATGAGCACCACCACTGAGCGAAGTGAGATCGAAGACCGGTGTGAACATGTCATCGTAATCGCCCTTGGGGATGCCTACACTATTGGCGGGGAATGTCCGGGCGTCATAACCTACATACTGTACGCAGGAGTTGTCGTAATAGCCGGTATTATTATTTAATATCCATTTAAATTCGTTGTTGAAATAATTGAACATAGGATACTTGCCAACATCATTATTATTTGCAGACGGATCAAATTCCTCCACATAGCCAGATGCATTGATGGCATTATTATCGGCCACAAAGAGGGTGTTATCCCTAACCAGGGTATCAGAACCGCTTCCATTTTTACCATTAGCTACAAGGGATATATTTACCCAGCCTGGCTGCGAAAATGTGGAGGTAAAATTTGTAGTGCTTGAAGATGTGGAGGTAGAGGCATAAGATGGTAAGGTCCATAATACGCTTTGCACCGAATCGTTCCAGGTGAAGTTTGTAAATGTAACTGAGCCTGCATTCTGGCACACAAAGTGACTGCTTACATTAAAGTCTACAATAGGAGGCAATACGGGCAGTGGCTCTAATGCACCTGTGTTGGCCAGGTTGAAAGGTGTGGAAAGACTGTCCCTGTTTGCCAATGTTGCTTGCAATACTCCATATACCCTTGCTGCTTGTCCCTTAGTAAACATGAGTTCTGGGTCGCATTGAGAATAGGTCATGATATTCTGAGTATTTGCAGTATCGGGGTAGTCCCAAACAGAGTCGGTGCCAGGGTGCAGTACACTTGGATATTTTTTAAGGTACCCGGTAGCACACATAGTATCGTACAGGCCCACTGCGCAGGAAACGCAAAACTCGCCGGTGGTAGGCGGGGTATCATCAACGCCGTCATCACCACACCCTGCGGCTGCACAACCAGTGTTATTACTACCAAAAGGATGCAACAAACCCAGGTAATGTCCAACTTCATGAGAAATAATAAAGGCATAGCTCTGCCCGGCTATAAATGGTGCAGCAGTTATCAAACCATCTATAAATGGGTCTGCACCAGCAACATCGGGAAGTTGTGAGTAGGCGGCCACAACAGATCCTGGATTATCGGCACCAAGCCCTATCACGCTTTCGATCCATATATTCAGGTAGTCCGAAGGATCCCATAAATCGAATTTAGCATAGTTGTCGCCACCATTTGTAAGATAAGATACGCGACGTGTAATACCCCTGGTAGGCTGACCTGCAGGGTTTAAAGTGGCCAGATGAAACCCGATGTGCATGTTGCCGATGTATTGTTTAAAAGGGGTAATGACATTGGGCAGGTCTGTATTCCTTGCATTGTAATAGACGTTGAGATTAGCAATCATAGTATTAATAGCTGCGTCTGTTACATCTTCGCTGCCATAGTTGTGAATAACGTGTACTACCACAGGTATTATGAAACTATCTGTGCCAAATGCACTGGTTGTTTTTGCCAGTTTGTTGAGGTTTGCATTTTTTAAAATGTTTGCAATTTGTGCCTCCATCAATTCTTTGTTATGTTCAATTTTGGAGGCAAGTTCGGGGTGCTCTTTTAATAGCTCGCCTGTGGCCATATCAGTACCGCAAAATTGAGCTCTTGATGCGATGGGAAATATTGTAACCATGGCAACAAGAAGTATTATTTTATGTATCATGACAATTTTTTTTTATTGATTATTATGAATTGCTTTATCTAGCAACTATTTGATATAACGGCTGTAATCCCGCCCGAAAGCGACTGAATGTACTTGTTGTGTGATCTTTAATGATAGCCCACAAGACTAACAGTGCATATATACACGAGTTACATTGCCTTCTACCAACTGCCTTTGCCCAGGCAATGGCGGTTGATACAAGCACAACTGTGCAATCTTTACAAAGTTTGTTTTTTTAAGCATTCCTGTTCAGCCTTATGGTGTGTAACCATCAATGCAACACGTGTATGTGTGCGTGAAAATCACAACAACTTAGCAGAGGTTTTAAATGCAGCGCTATAAAGACATTAAAGACATTAAATTTTGAAGATGTGCGGTAAATCAGATTGACTTACTGTACGATCATATCATTAAGAAAAGATAAAGGCAGGTGGCCCTCTTAATGAATAAGAATGGAAAGCGGAAACTAAAGGTGCCTGATAAACATGTATTAACCAGCAGGTGTTGTGGGTTATTGTTTCAAATAAGTAGGTGATCTTTTCTGTGAATAGAAAGCTACCAAACGTTATGCCCAGGAAGCCGCAATGGGTATGGTGCTTTTCAATATGAAACTCACCTTTTTTGTAAGTACCTTCTATAGTGTCGGTATGTTTTGCAAAAACATCATGCAAATATTCGTGTGGCAGTGTACCATACAGGAACACTACAAACATGAAGGCGCTTAATATTTTAGCAAAATGTTTCAACCCTCTAAACTAAATAGATTACTTATTTAACCTATGCTAAAGGTAACGATTTTTTATGGTTTGTAATTCACTCCATAAACGGCCTGCTTCTTACTTAATCCTGATCCAACACCTCGAAGTGAGGGCACTTTACGGCATCAGCAGCAGTGCGCTCTTTTGAGAATACGCCGCGGGTGAACAGAGATATTTCGAAGCCACCTGCGCCTGTATTCACAGTGTGGAGCGTGGACAATGTAACATCGTAAGAAAGGTTGACTGAATAGTTTTTATGGTCGAGCTTGAATGTAGGGATAATAGCATCGCCCACGCGGTAAAAAGCGCCAGCGTATATGGTAAAGGTATTGTGAGGCTCTAATGTGTTTATACTGCGCCAGCTGAGCAGGCCGCCGCCTATTATTTCCTGGTAAGGATATTGAATGGTGTAATTGAAATGCGCGGTAATGGCAAATTGATCATCCAGACGGCATTTGAACCCAAACTGACCATCAAACTTAGGTGTAACCCGTACCTGGTTATCTGTGGCCAGGAATGCCTGGTTGGGCTGCAATACATGGTAGGCAGATACACCTATGTAATAATTAGCGTGGTTGTATGTACCTAATGATCCATTGAGGCTAATACCTGCACCAAGATCATAGCTCTGTATGTTTTTAAAGCTTGTGTTCTCGCCGGTTGGGTTGTAAGATGAATAGCTGCCATTTACATACTGGCTGCTGAATTGTGCCTTACTGATGTCGATAGAGCGTTGTATGTACCCACCGGTGAAACCTGCTGAAAAAAATGTGTTATGGTCGTCTTCCATACTTTTGTTGTAATTGATAGCGGGATAAACCTGTACCGTGTTGAAGCTAATAGTACCGGCATGATCGTAAGTGGCTACCAGACCGAGACTTAGGAAGTCTTTCACTTCTTTGCCGATGGGTATGCGTGTTTCAAAATCGGCCAGCACTGTTTGGTAGGGTACTGATATATTGGCCCATTGCGAGCGATAATCGACCCCTGCTTTATAGTCGCCACTGAATATGCCTGTAAGTGCAGGGTTGCGTAATATGGGGTTATCATAAAACTGTGAAAAATGTATGTCCTGGGCTATTGCCTTGTCCATCATCACCACAACCATCAACACCATTAACAAGGTAAAATGTTTCTGCATGACATCTGTTTTAAAAAGTATTGTTCGTTGTAAAGACGTTTTATAGCTTACTTAAAGTTGCCCGTTTCTCTTCTGTTATTGTATCAACGATACATCTCCTTTATAATCCAACAGTTCGCCCGATTCGCACACAACCGTTATGGCATACACAAAAACATCGGGCTTCAGCAACTGGCCTTTGTACTTACCATCCCAGCCACTGTTAGGGTCATTTACAGGAACATCGGCAGCGCTATATACTTCTTCTCCCCAGCGATTATAAACACTGAAGCGTTTTACATTTATGATGCCCTTGCCGCTTACATAAAACTTATCGTTGGCGCCATCACCGTTAGGTGTAAATATATTGGGTATGAATACCTGACCGTTCTGGCATTTGAGGAACACTGTAGTTTGTGCGCTGTCTTTGCAACCACCCTGGCCTGTTACCGTAACCGTATAGGTTGTGCTTTTTTGTGGTGTTGCAGAGGGGCTTTGGCAATCTGTACAACTCAGCCATTCTGTTGGCGACCATGAGAAGCTCACCACATCAGGACTGTTTTTTACATCCAGATGTACGGTTTGCCCGTCCAGTATGGTTTGGTTAGCGCCCGCATTTACAGTAGGCACAGGATAAACAATAACAGTAATGATGCCAGTATCTGTGAAACATTGGTTCTCTTTTATGTAAACGATATAATTGATGCTGCCGTTAGGAGTAGCAGTGGGCGTAGCGCCAGTTGGGTCGCTGACACCATTGGCGGGGATCCACGAATAGCTGATACCGCCGGATGCACTCAACTGCACAGTGGTGCCCTGGCATATGCTGTCGCCATTGCCAACTGAAGTAGGTACACGGTTGATGACAGTGAATAGTACAGATGTTGAATCGATACAACCATGGGCATCAGTACCAGTGATAGTATATGCCGTATTACTGCCGATGTTGACATAAGGTGCGGGACAGGTACTGCATGATAAACCTGCAGCCGGAGACCAGACATATGTTTGTGCCCCCGTTGCTGTGACCTGTGTGGGAATATGTGCACACACATTTTGTGACCCTACAGATATGACTGGCAATGTGTTTACGATCACCACAATATGTGCGGTATCGTTGCAGCCGTTACCGGCTTGTGTTACTTCTGAATAAGTAGTTGTAACTGTTGGGTTTGCAAAAGGGATGGCACAGGTAGTGCAAGACAAACCGGTGGCTGGATACCATAGATAACTGACAGCGCCTGTAGCAGTACCCGGTAGCGAAACAGACTTGCCAATACAAATATTTGTGCTGGAATCGAGCAGTGATACAGGCACTGCATTTACAAATACTGTGACACTGGCCGTGGCAGAACATCCGTTTGTACTGGTTCCTTTTACGGTATAAACAGTAGTGATAGGAGGGTTGGCAACCGGGTTTGCACAAGTAGTACACGATAATCCTGTAGCAGGTGACCATAAATAAGTAGATGCACCACTTGCCCCCAATGTAGCTGAGTGGTTGGCGCAAATGGTTTGGTTAGTACCAGTGCTTACCGTTGGCAATGTGTTTACCACAACAGTAGTTGTAACCGTATCCCTGCAGCCGTTTGTACTGGTGCCTATTAAAGTGTATGTTGTTGTGGCAGCGGGTAGTACTATTGTACTGCTGCAAGTGCTGCAGGCAAGACCTGTTCCCGGCGCCCAGGAATAAGTAGCAGCACCTGTAGCTGCTAGGGTAACCTGGGCAGCCTGGCCCGGACATATAGGCTGGTTGCCGGTTATAGTTATAGCAGGTTTCTGGTTGATGGTTATTGTTTTGATAATAGTGTCGGTGCAGCCGGATACATTACTGATGATAAGCCGTACCTGGTAAGTACCTCCGCTTGTATAGGTATGTACAGGATTGTGTCCTGTGCCTGTGGTACCATCGCCAAAGCTCCAGGTGCGGCTTGCTATAGGCGATAAAGAGGTGGAAGAAGTATCTGTGAAACTTACTGGTGCAGGTGTACAATAATTAGCAGATGGGAATGTGAAATCTGCATTCAGGTGATCGGAATAAACAGTATCGCCCACCACCGGTACTTGGCAAGTACCATTGCTAATAACCACCAGCGGCACATACTTACCAGGTTGGGTATAGGTATAGTTAAATGAGGTAGCAGTAGTGGATTGGGTATAGCCATTATTGAGATCCCAGGTGTAGGATGTAGCGCCACTTGTATTGGTAACACTGAGCAGTACCGTTAGTGGAGAACACCCTGCAAAAGTATTTATGTTGAAGGTACCTGTAGGACCTAGTACTGCAACATTTCGTACAGTAGAATCTGCACAGCCAGATGCATTATGAACTGTAAGCTTTATATGGTAAACACCAGGGTAGGTATATACAGTAGTAGGATTGGTAAGCACCGACTGGCCGCCGTTGCCAAAGGACCAAGTGTAAGTATTTGTGCCGGGTGTAGTGTTGGTTGCATTTACAGTAAGCGGAGGGCAGGTGGCAAAGCTATCGTTGATGTTAAAGCTAGCGTATAGTGTGCCTATGTGCACATAGGCTGTGCGTGTCATGGTGTCTTTACAGCCAGTTGCATCTGTAACTATGAGGCTTATGGTATAAGCACCCGCTGTAGTATATGCATGAAAAGGCGTAACCGCGAAAGAGGTAATACCATCGCCAAAACTCCATAGGTAAGTAAGGTTATTGCCCGTTGAGGAATTGACAAAGTTGACGTTGCTATTGATACATACCGTTGTATCGTTTGTGGTGAATAGGGCGTGTGGTTTTGTTGCCTGTATGTAATTTGGCTTAACAATAGAATCGGTGCAGCCATTTGCATCTGTTACTACAAGCGAGACGGGGAAGCTGCCGGTGGTAGTATATGTGTGTGATGAACCGACTGAATTACCTGTTGTAGTGCTGCCATCGCCATACTTCCATACCCGGCTGGTTATTGCGGCTGTGGCTATGGTAGTACTCTGGTCTGTAAACTGTACATTCAAAGGCAGGCAACCGGAGAATGCTGATGCCGAAAATGCAGCGGTGGGTCCACCTACGCTCACATAGTTGGTCTTAGTTACTGTATCGATGCAACCTCTGGAGTCGAATAAAGTCACCTTTACAGTGTATACACCGGCTGTGCTATAAGTATGACTTGTGCTTGAACCGGCAAAGTTTACAGTGCCGTCTCCAAAATTCCACAAGTACGATACAAAGAAAGATGAAGTATTGAATACAACGGGTGTATTCTTACAAGTAGTGGAATCGGCAGCCTGTAAAAAGGGGACAATTGCTGAAGTGAGATTGATGATTAAGATATAAGTATCGTTGCAGCCAGTGGTATTGTTGTGTACAGTTAGTGTTACCGTATCTGTACCACCACTGGCATAGGTATGTGTGGGGTTTTGGGTAGTTGAAGTAGCACCATCGCCAAAATGCCACGACCATGTATCGGCGCCGTTTGAGTTGTCGGTGAAATTTACCTGCAGGCTGTTGCTGCAAGTATAGCTTGGGGTAAACTGGGCATGTGGCAAAAGTACAGTTACGTAGTTTGGTCGTACCATGGTATCGGCACAGCCGCCTACACCGAAAGCAATGAGCGTTACGGTCGCAGACCCTGTTATTTCGTAGCTGTGAATAGGGTTTGTTGCCGTGCCCGAAAGCCCGTCGCCATACAACCATTGGTAATAAAGCGCTCCCGTAGAATTATTGGTAAAAGTGATATTTGTTGCAGGGCAGGTAGTAAGTGGGGCAGCCGTAAAAGAGGCAGTGGGCCGTGTGCCGGCTGTAACTGCTGTAGTGGCTGTATAAGTGCAGCCTGCGGCCAGCGTATAAGTATAGGTAACGGTATAAGTACCTGCCGTAGTATATGTATGAGACGAGCTGGAACCAGATGTGCCATCGCCGTAATTATAACTGAAAGAAGTGGGTGTAATGTTAGGTGATATAACAGCATTAAAATTGAATGTTGCCGGTGTACATGTGCCAGCAGGGGCAACTGCTGAAACAGTGGCTGATGGTGTACCTATAGTAATGTTGTTGGTTTTGGTTAGGGAGTCTGTGCAGCCGTTGCTATTGGTAACCACCAGTGTAACTGAATAGCTGCCTGTTGCCGAGTAGGTATGTGAAGGGTTTTGAGATGTTGATGTGCTGCCATCGCCAAAGCGCCATGCCCATGTGTTGCCGTTTACGGTATTATCCTGGAACTGTACTGTAAAAGGAGTGGTGCAACCCCATGTACTGTTGGATGTAAAGTTTACAATGGGCTTTGTAAGCACGGTTACTGTTTGGGTGGTGGAATCGGGACAGGAACCTGCACTGCTTACCAGTTTTACTGTGTATGTGCCAGATGCTGTGTAGCTGTGTGTAGGGCTTGTAGCCAGGCTGGTGTTACCATCGCCAAACGACCAAAGAGAGTTGACCGTTGCAGGTAACGACTGATTGGTAAAAATAAATGGTGTACCCATGCATGCAGAACTGTTGCTTGCACTGAAAGCGGCAGTGGGATGTGCTATAACAACAAATGCATTTTTTATGGCAGTATCAGCACAGCCATTAGACCCTATGGCGATAAGTGTAACGTTGTAAGTGCCTGTTGCGTTATAGCTATGCGCTGGATTTGTAGAGGTAGATGTTCCGCCATCACCAAAGTTCCAGCTATATGTGGCTGTGGTGGCAGATGTACTGGTAAAGTTGACCGTTGTTGGTGCGTTGCAGGCTATATTGTTGGAAGAAGTAAAGTTGACAATAGGAGAAGGTAATGCCTGTATGTAGGCGGTTTTTACAATGTTTTTGGTGCAGCCCGCTGCATTGGTTACTATCAGGGTTACATTGTAGTTGCCAGATGTAGTATAGGTGTGCGATGGATTGGTTGACGTGCTGGTGGTGCCATCTCCAAAATCCCAAAGGTAGGTTGTAGTACCTGTGCTGTTGGATACAGAGGTGTTTTGAAAATTAATGGTTTTGGGCAAGCAAGTAGATCCAGAATCATCAGCAACGAAGTTTGCAAATGGAGGAGCTGATACAGTGATAATGTTAGAGATAGTTTTGGTACTGCTGCCTGAAGCATTTGTTACCATTAATGTTACCGTATAGGTGCCTGCAGTAGTGTAGGTGGTTGACGGGTTTTGGAGTGTAGATGTAGTATTGTTGCCCAGGTTCCAGTACCAGGTGGTGGGGCTACCGGTGCTTTGATCTGTAAACTGCACTACAACGGGTGCGCAACCGCTTGTATTATTAGCAGTAAAATTGGCTACAGGCTGTGCCATTAGCAGACACGGTGTGGTGCCAAATACAACTATACACAATAAGGCGTATAGAATTCTATTCATACACTGATAATTTGTCTTTTTCTCTCTTATAAAAGGGTTAGGGATTCATATTTACCCCTTCTAAAGAGGTAAGGAGGCTCTTTATCCTGCAATGTGTGACAAAAGTACATGATCAGATTTGACATTTGTATTGGTCTGATGGATAATGAGTACAATATCGCACGATTTCACATTGTCATAATAGAGCCATAGGTTTATAGCTATTAAAGTTAATCATTCGCTTTTGAATAATTATAGGAATTAGGGTTTCATAATTTTATTATAAACTCTTCTGTTAATTAAGTTTAGTTACCAGATAGCCATTTTCTGAAATCGTGTACTTTTTCGCGACTTATAAATATTTTATTGTCGGTACAATTTTTTAATTCCAATTTCAATTTGCCGTTAAAATGATTGCTAATCTTTTGTATGGAATTAAAGGGAGAAATGTATTGACGATTAAGTCTGAAAAACATATGGGGATCTAATTCGTTTTCTAATCCATCAAGTGAATTATCGATAATATATTTTTCGCCGTTTACAGTGTAAAGGAAAACAAGACGGTCATCAGCACGTAAATAACATACCTGCTCTATGGCGATTATGCGTAACTCATCCCTATACTTTACTATAAAGCGGGATAGGTATCTATTGCTCACCTGCTCAAGCAATTTATACAAGTGCTCATTTGAAATAGCCGGGTTGCTTTTAAGTGAGTAGTATTTTGTAAAAGCAGCTTTCAATTCAGCTTCGTCAACAGGTTTTAAAAGGTAGTCAATGCTGTTCAGTTTAAATGCCTTCAAGGTATATTCATCGTAGGCAGTGATAAAAATGACAGGCACATTTACTTTTACCTTTGCAAAAACATCAAGACTAATGCCATCTGCAAGTTGTATATCTGCCAGTATCAGATCAGGATGTGGATGAACAGATAACCAATTGCATGTTTTACGCACGGTTTCTATTGTGGCAATAATATTTGCCGTTGGGTCTATCCGTTGTACCATCTGCACTAACTGTGCAGCAGCTTCGCGTTCGTCCTCAAGTATAAGAATGTTCATGGTTATAGTAGTGGGATATTTACAGTAAAGAGATCATGTTGTCTGTCAATAGTGACAGGCACATTACTCACACTTTTATACCTGTTTACAACATTTGTCAGACCTATGCCTGTCGATTCTTCCATGATCTTTTTAGGTTGCAATGTGTTCCTGATTACAAGCATATTTTCTTCATTATAAATGTCCACGGTTAGAGGATGTTCTTCAGAAATTTCATTGTGTTTTATAGCATTTTCAACAAGCATCAGCAAAGACTGTGTTACTACGTGCGATTGTCTTGCAGCTTTGTCAATGTTGATGTTTACGATCAGCTTTTCATCATACCGCTGTTTATTGATGAAGATATAGGATTCAACGATCTTAATTTCTATATCTAATAAGACAGTGTTTTCAGAAACATGACTTAAGGAATAGCGGAAGACGCGTGACATTTGCTGCACAAAAAGGACTGCTACATCGGGCTTGGAGGGTATTATAGAACTGAGCGTATTTAATGAGTTGAACAGGAAGTGTGGATTTACCTGCGTTTTAAGTAATTCATATTGGCCACGTACCATTTCCTCGCGCATTCTTGCATTGTCCTCTGTGCTTATTTTCCATTGCTTTATAAACTCAGAACTGTAGGCCATCAGGGTGAAAATGAGTGTGAACAATACCATGAATGTGCTGTTCATCAGGTAGTCGCTAAGGGAATTGCTCCAATGAAAAACAACTGCCATAAAACCCATCATGCCCGTCATCAGCGCACTGCCAAATATAATAGAGATACAAACGATGAACAGGAATAAATAGAAAGTATGTTGCTTCCAGTATTCCCAGCCTTTGTACTTGAGCAGCTTTACCAGGAACAGTTCATTGAACAGAACGTAAGTGAGCCAACTCAATGTGGCTGCCGATAGTGTGAAGAATACACTCGGTCGCCAGTCGCCACCGCTTGCATAGTAACTCCAGTTGTTAGTGAGATTAATAGCCAGTACCACAGGGTAAGCGATGGCCATGACAAGAAAGTGTTTTTTTAGCTTTGATAATACGCTATTAGATTGTTGCATGATCGTTGTTTTATACACACAAAGTTTATAGTAAAGTATAACCTGTACAAGGCAATTCGGGTGAAGCGAAGAATGTGCGTCATGAAGTGTAGGTAGCGTTAATAGAATAGCTTAAAATACAAAAAGCCGCGCAATGCACGGCTTTAAAAGTTAAGAGCGGAAGACGAGATTCGGACTCGCGACCCTCAGCTTGGGAAGCTGATGCTCTACCAGCTGAGCTACTTCCGCTTTTTATTTTTTGGAGGTCTAAAGGTAATCAGATTCTTTAAATTTCAAGCTCAGAAAAAGCTGTAGTACCATTTCGTGCAAATGTTTATTTGCAAACATGTGAATTATATAACAAACTCTAAAAATTGTGTAATGATCCAGCTAATGATATTCAATTTTATACTGTGATTTAGTGGCTGAATGTTATGATATATGAGTTCTACACTTTTGTTCCTGAATATTAGGTAAATTACATGGTACAAGCGACCGTTTGATGAATATATGAGGGGAAAATAGCGATAGCGGCTTGTTGAAATCATAACTGATCGGATCTAACCATAATTTATATTCAAACACCATGGCAAACAAAAAGAAAGAAGTTACTTCGAAGAAAGAAACAGCTTCAAAGAAAGAGAAAAAGGCTACCCAGCCTGAAGTTAATGCTGCATATCAGCAAACTATTGACAACCATAAGCAGGCAGCGGCACATCATATTGAAGCGGCAAAGCATCATATTGAAGCTGCTGAACAATACGGAAAGGGTAATCATGAAAAAGCAGCGCACAGCAGCATTCTTGCTTACGGGCACCATACAATTGCGGGTGAGTTCATTAGCGATGATGCTAAACACCATGCGCAGACACTAAAACAGACCAACTACGGTTCTTAATATACTAAGTAAGGATTTAATGGCTAACTCAAAACTTTGAGTTAGCCATTATTGTTTATTGCTTTACGGTTGTTTTTATAGCGTCCTTCTTTATATAGTCGCGATAGTTATAGCGTATCCACATTTTTAGTTCCAGGTCTGTAGCAACGCGGGCAAATTTATAGTCCATAGGATAGGCATTCATAAAGATAGCCAGGGTGTCCCCTATATATCCGGTGAGGGATGTTACGAGCTCGGGAGTGTACCGCAGATCTATGTAACGGCTCTCTTCAGACTGCTGATATTCTTTCAGGAATTTTTTTCTCTTCTTCTCACCTTTAGATGCTTTTTGCACCAGCGACCCAATAAGGCCATCTACGCCAACACCGCTACCGGTAGTTACAAATTTGGCCTTAACGGTTTGTTTGTCCAGTTCCTTGGCATATTCCTTCCGTCTTTTTATGGAGTCTATCTGGTAAGGCGTATAATCGGGGTGTATGGTAAAAGAATCCAGCATGAAATTCTCGGGCAGCATGGCTACATGCATCTCCGCAAGTACCAGCGATGCCGGGGTTATGTTGGTAACGGTTTTATACCCCACAAAGGAAATACGTATGGGGTCGCCGCTTTTCGCCGGGATGTGGAATGTACCATTCTGGTCTGTGTAGGTAGAAATCATAGTTGTCATATCTGTAACCCCGGCTGCAAACAGGGGCTTGCCGGTTATTTCATCGGTAACCACGCCTTCAAGGTTTTGGCAGCGCGCAGTAAATGAGATGAACAGCAGGGATATGAATAGTGAAAAACGCAAGCGGACTATGTAGATTTAAAATCCATGCAAGTTAAGCATGGATTTATAGTAAATAGCTATTTAGCGGAGAGCCAGAGCTGTGAATGCTGTTAATATTGATATAATATTTATTCTCATTGTGTCTGTTTGCATAACGTAAATACCCTGATGTTATGCTAATTAAAGGCTGGATGGGCGGGGAAGTTAATGAGAATTGTTTTTACTTTGCGTGAAAATATATAGCTAATGTCGAGTGCCATATTCTACCAGCGCATACAAAAAGAACTGCAGGAAATAAAAGATGCGGGATTGTTCAAGCAGGAACGCATTATAGCTTCTCCACAGGGGGCTGAAATAACAGTAAACGGCCGCAAAGTGCTTAATTTTTGTGCTAATAATTACCTGGGTTTATCATCACATCCCAAAGTTATTGAGGCTGCCCACAAAGCTATTGACGACCGTGGCTATGGTATGAGCAGTGTACGTTTTATATGTGGTACGCAGGATATACACAAGGAACTGGAAGCAAAAATAGCTACCTTTCTGGGTACTGAAGATACTATACTGTATGTAGCTTGTTTTGATGCCAATGGTGGCGTGTTTGAACCCCTTCTGGGTGAAGACGATGCTATAATAAGCGATGAATTGAATCATGCCTCTATAATAGATGGTGTGCGCCTTACCAAAAGCCGCCGTGCACGGTACAAGCACAACGATATGGCTGACCTGGAAGCGCAGCTGATAGCTAATGCAGATGCACGTACGCGCATCATAGTTACAGACTCGGTGTTTAGCATGGATGGTACTATAGCCCAACTGGATAAAATATGCGACCTGGCCGATAAATATGAAGCGCTGGTAATGATAGATGAAAGCCATAGCAGTGGCTTTATGGGTAAAACAGGGCGTGGTGTACATGAGCTGTGTGGGGTAATGGGCCGTATTGATATTATTACTGGTACATTAGGTAAGGCCCTTGGTGGTGCGTCGGGTGGTTTTACCAGTGGTAAGAAGGAAATTATAGAAATGCTGCGCCAGCGTAGCCGTCCATATTTGTTCAGCAACACAGTAGCGCCTGCAGTAGTTGGCGCGTCTATAGCTGTATTGGATTTGTTGAGTGAAACTACAGAGCTGCGCGACAGGCTGGAGGAGAACACCACCTATTTCCGCAAACAAATGACCGATGCCGGATTTGAAATAAAGCCCGGTACCCATGCTATTGCACCGCTGATGTTGTACGATGCGGTAGTTGCACAGCAATTTGCTGCAAAACTATTGGATGAGGGTATTTATGTGATCGGGTTCTTCTACCCGGTAGTGCCTAAAGGACAGGCACGCATCCGTGTACAGATATCAGCAGGTCACGACCGCCAGCAACTGGATAAAGCTATCGCTGCATTCACCAAGGTGGGTAAGGAACTGGGAGTGATCAAATAAGATTGGTTTATCGAATTTATATAAGTAGGGGCTGAAATTTCAGCCCCTACTGCTTTGCAAAAATGTAGCGGACATCCTGGTTGTCATATTGAAAACCCAGGCTATCAAAAGAATGGCTGAATGGGGGTGACTGGTTGCCATTGCTGAATACGCCAAGGTGGTTGCTGCCTAATGCAACATCGCCATACAGTGTTTTGTCAGAGCCATTATGGGTAAACGCACAATAGTTATTTATACCTACTGTGTCTGTAAAATTCATCACGAAATTTTTGTTGAAAACCATGGTCATATTTTTTGCTGTAGCTGATATGCTACCCCATGCAGATACCCACGTGGAACCACTATTTTTATAGGCATTAACTACCTTCCATGTTGTTGAGGGCTGGTTGCCGTTGAGCAATATAAGTCGGTCGGTGCTTACATCGCTCATATCAGGACGTAATGTATAGGCTTGCCCATTATTAACTGCCGGTTCATACAATACGGATTGTGGTCTTGAGGTATTGGTAAAATTGCTATAAAACCAATTGGTGTAGTAATAAGAGCTACTGTAGCAATCCAGATAAAACGTTCCAAAGGTTTTAATGGTACGTGGCAAACTTGCCCCGTTATTCAGCTGCACACTTGTTATCTTATTGGTGCTTTTGGCATAATCATCGGCCGATCCATATACGTCAATAGTTATGGCGGTGTCCGACTCGTTCACGAAGGTAGCCACCATTAACGTATCTAATGGCGCAGGAACAGGGGGCGGAGTGTAGTTGCTACTACTGCTGCTCTTGGCGCAGCCTAAGCTTATGGTACAGGCAATAGCCGTTACGATATATAAATGTATAGGTTTCATTGTTTATAAGGTGTTCATTAAAGTTAATGATTATACCAGTGATTATAAATAAATTATAGCTCAAAATTGGCCATTAGAATGTATAAGCACTTTATTGCTATGTGGCTATCTATAGGGATGCGGTATTGTGTTAACTTTGCAGCAAATTTTTGAGATAAGTGGCCGATGTAATACAACTTTTGTCAGATCAGATAGCCAACCAGATAGCAGCTGGTGAGGTGGTGCAGCGCCCGGCATCAGCCGTTAAAGAATTGTTGGAGAATGCTGTAGATGCAGGCGCAACGGAGATACAACTGGTGATAAAGGATGCGGGCAAGGAGTTGATGCAAGTGATAGATAATGGTGCGGGCATGAGCCCTACTGATGCACGCATGAGCTTTGAACGTCATGCCACATCCAAGATCAGAAATATAAATGACTTGTTTACTATACGCACCATGGGCTTCAGGGGCGAGGCCCTGGCATCTATTGCAGCGGTGGCGCAAGTAGAGATGAAGACCCGCCAGCCCGCCAGCGAAGTAGGTACCCGCATAGTAATAGAAGGAACAGAAGTGAAACTACAGGAAGCCTGCGCAGGTAGTGCAGGTACCAACATACAAGTAAAGAACCTCTTTTTTAATGTACCCGCCCGCAGGCATTTTTTAAAAAGCGCTACTACCGAGCTGCGCCATATACTGGATGAGTTTACGCGTGTGGCGCTGGCGCATCCGCATATAGGCTTCCGCTTATGGAACAATGGTACAGAACAATATCACCTTCAGCAGGAGAACCTGAAGAGCCGCATAGTAGGGCTGCTGGGCAATGCTTACGAAAAGAAGATGGTGCCTGTAGACGAGAAAACTGATGTGCTGAATATAACCGGTTTTATAGGCAAGCCAGATAGCGCTACCCGCACACGGGGTATGCAGTTCTTCTTTATCAATAATCGTTTTATACGCAATGCTTACCTGCACCATGCCGTAACGCAGGCTTATGAAGGCCTGATAGAAAAGGACGCGTTCCCTTTCTATGTTTTGTTTCTTGAAGTAGATGCCGCCCGCGTTGATGTGAATGTGCACCCTACCAAGCAAGAGGTGAAGTTTGAAGATGACCGCATGATGTACAGTTATCTGAACGCTGCGGTGAAGCATGCACTAGCCCGGCATAACATGGCTCCGTCGCTCGACTTTTCGTTGAATAATGATATACAGCAACTATCGTCTGTGCAGAAGCCGGCTACAGACAGGCAAAATGATGCTACTCGCAGTGGCTACCTCTACAATACATTTACCCAAAAAGACCAGGCACACTTTATAGACAGTAAAGACAGTATGGCACGCTGGAAAGGCCTGTACGAGATAGCCAATACTACCGCCCATGTGCCTAAACCTGAGCAGGGTGAAACGGTAATACAATCGCAGGTAGGCAAGTTGCATACTGATACCGATACCCATATGGCAGGGAGTAGCCGTAATGCAATTGTGGTACAGGGCACTATGCTGCTCACCACAGTTAAATCTGGCCTGATGCTGGTACACATACGTCGCGCACAGGAACGCATATGGTACGAGCGTTTACTGCAGGAATGGAATGCAGGTACCACACCATCGCAACGGTTGTTGTTCCCGCTGTCTTTTGACATTGCCCCACAAGATGCAGTATTACTGAATACAGTATTGGCAGATATGGCCCGCATTGGGTTCGATATAGCTCCGTTTGGACAAAATACTTTTGTAGTGCAAGGGGTACCAACCGGCCTGCCTGCAGGCGAAGAAAAAAATGTGCTGGATGATGTAATAGAACAGTTGAAACATGAAAGCCCTGATGCTGTTGCTAACCGCAACGATAAACTACTGGCCAGTATGGCAAGGCGCTTATCACGCAACAGTCACGCCATACAGCAGGAGGAAGGACAGCAGGCGCTGATAGATGAACTCTTTGCTTGTGCCCAACCAGAATATACACCAGATGGCAAAAAAGTATTCACCATGATACGAAAAGAAGAACTGGATGATATGTTGGGGTAAAAGCTAATTTGAAATTACTACCTTTGCACTCCCAATTCTTAAGTTAGTATATATAGTTATTGTATGTCTGTATTGAAATTCTACCCATTAACCGTAAAAGACGTGCGGCCCGAAACGGCTGATTGTGTATCTGTAAGCCTGGCCGTACCAGATGATCTGCAGACAACTTTCAGGTTTGCACCAGGGCAGTACCTTACCTTCCGCAAGCATGTGGCAGGCGCCGAAGTACGTCGTTCCTACAGCATATGCACCAGCCCGGCCGATAATGAGTTGAGGGTAGCTATTAAGAAAGTGGATGAAGGCAAATTTTCAAATTATGCGCACAGCGAGCTGAAGGCTGGTGATGTGCTGGATGTAATGCCCCCAATGGGTAAATTCAGCCCGAAAGGTGGTGATAGAAAAGAAAAAGAATACATAGCATTTGCTGCTGGTAGTGGCATTACGCCTATTATGAGCATCATGAAAACGGTGCTTGAAAATGAGCCTGACAGCAGTTTTACACTTGTATATGGCAACCGCAACCGCAATACCATAATATTTCGCGAGGCTATAGAAGCGTTGAAGAATAAGTACATGCAGCGCATGCGTGTGTATCATATACTGAGCCGCGAAACGATGGAAATCCCATTATTTAATGGTCGTATAGATGCACAGAAATGTGCTGAGTTTTGTGAGACACTTATAGACGTACACAACGTGGATGAAGCATTTATCTGCGGCCCTGAGGAAATGATATTGTCTGTAAAGGATAAATTGGTGAGCTTGGGTATGCCATCAGCAAATGTTCACATAGAACTTTTTACCTCACCCGACCAACCCAAAGCGTCACACGAAAAATGGGCTGCAAAGCATAAGGATGACAACACCCGTATGAGTAAGGTAAGTGTACGGTTGGATGGTACCACATTTAATATGGACCTGGGGTATGATGGCGATACTGTGCTTGACGCGGCATTGAAGAACGGTGCAGACCTGCCTTATGCATGCAAAGGTGGTGTGTGCAGTACCTGCCGTGCCAAAGTAGTGGAAGGCGAAGTGGAAATGGAAGCCAATTATAGTCTTGAGCCAGATGAGGTGGCAAAAGGATTTGTACTTACTTGCCAAAGCCACCCCCGTACCGAAAGAGTGGTGATAGATTTTGATGCCCGTTAATGACTACTGACATGCGCGACTTTTCTACAGAAATATTTTTTAAAACAGCGCGCAGCGGTGGGAAAGGTGGGCAAAATGTAAACAAGGTAGAAACCATGGTAGAGGCATGGTGGGACCTCGGTAATTCCCGCATTTTATTGCCAGAAGAAAAAGAATGGCTAAACGACAAACTGAAGAACCGCATCACTAAAGACGGCTATCTATTTGTGAAGAGCAGCGAAACACGCTCTCAACTGGAGAATAAAGACATTGCCCGTGCAAAGATCATAGACCTGGTTACAAATGCCCTTATCAAACCAAAGAAACGTAAAGCCAGCAAGCCATCAAAAGCAGCCATAGCAAAAAGGTTGGACAGTAAACGTATCAACAGTATCAAGAAAGCACAGCGGCGCAATACTGGAGAAATTTAGGCAACCCATCACCTGGTGTGCGCCTGTTCTCTTGCTTTTACATAATCATCTTAATAGCGATCGTGATGGTGCCAATGATGACGGTGGCCACCTTCTCTTACTATACATGAGCTAAAAGAAGCCATCATGATGCATACTCCGCATATTGCTAATATCATCCTTTTCATACAATTTGTTTTAAAGTCCTTTAGGTTATATACAAAGATTATTCCCCAAGGATTTAAATTGTCAGTATTGTATGTCTATTTATGAGCAACACCCGCTAGTTATATACTGGCGGGTGTGCTAAATCTACTCTTGGTCTTTGTTAATACGGGTGGTGCCAGTAATGACGGTGGTAATGGTGCCTTGGTGTAACAACTACGCAGGAACTGAACGATATCACCATGATACATAGTGCGCAGGCTGCCAATATTCTCCTTTTCATATGTTTGCTTTTAGAGGTTAAGATTTCTTTTTAGGTTGTATGCCAGGTGTATTTCAAACGAGGCTCCAAATTATCTTAAAGAAATCATAAAAGGAAATATTCAACCCGGCGATTTATTTGAAAGCAATATACACCAGGAATGCGCAGAGGTAAGCTATGGCAGACATGTATGCAAACTGGATGATGGGGTATTTCCAGCTTTTAGTTTCACGCTTCACAATGGCCAGCGTACTCATGCACTGCATGGCAAAAACATAAAAAATGAGCAAGGACAATCCGGTACCCAATGTATAAACTACTGTTCCGTCTTCGTGGCGTGCAGCTTTCATTTTATCGTTCAGCGTGCGGCTGCCGGCGCTTTCATCGCCTACACTGTACAAGGTAGCCATGGTACCTACAAATGCCTCGCGCGCAGCAAAAGATGTAATAAGGGCGATGCCAATTTTCCAGTCGTAACCCAGGGGTCTTATTACAGGTTCAATGGCGTGGCCCATCATGCCTGCAAAAGAGTGCTCCAGTTTTTCGCTGGCTGCAGTCCTTTCCAGTTCTTTTTGCTGGGTGGGGTGCTGTTGTATCAGCAGTTCATACTTATTGGTTACAGCATGCATCTCTTTTGGCGGCCCAAAGGTAGCCAGTCCCCAAAGGATAAGGGAAATGATCACTATTATTTTACCTGCATCGGTAACAAATATCTTTGCTTTTTCTATCATGGTAATACCCACATTCTTCCAGCGCGGTGCCCGGTACACGGGTAGCTCCATAAGAAAGAAAGTGCGGTCTTTGGATTGTACAATAAAGCTCATAACCTTTGCTACAATCAGCGCCATAAAAAAGCCCATCAGGTACAACCCCATCAGCACTATTCCCTGCAGGTTTATAAGCCCGAAATACTGACGGGAGGGGATAACCAGGGCTATAAGTATAGTATATACCGGCAGACGGGCAGAGCAGCTCATCAGCGGGGTAATCATAATGGTGATGAGGCGCTCTTTACGGTTTTGTATGGTGCGGGTAGCCATGATGGCGGGTACAGCACATGCCATACCACTTATCAGCGGCATCACAGATCGTCCGTTGAGGCCTGCACTGCGCATGAGCCTGTCTGTAAGGAAACTGATGCGGGCCATATAGCCACTGTCTTCCAGTATGGTTATGAGCCCGAAGAGGATCATGATCTGTGGTACAAAAACAGCTACGCCGCTTATACCTGCCAGCAGGCCATTCACCAGCAGGTCTTTCACAAAAGTACCGGGTAGTACAAGGCTTAACCAGCCACCAAGGCTGCTGAATGCATATTGTATCCAGTCCATGGGGTACTTAGCCAGCCAGAAGATACTTTGGAAGATAATGAACAATACTGCCAGTAAAATGATATTGCCCCATATGGGGTGTAGTAATATTTTATCTATGCGGTCGCTGATCACCATGCGTTTAAGGGGGCTGTCTTCCACCACGCATTGCTGCATTACCACACCTATTTTCTGGTAGCGCTGCATGATCTCTTCAGCCTGTATTTTGGCCTTGGGGAAACTATTGGCGGCAAGGATGCCTGCTATTTGGGTTTTTGTATTGGCCGACAGATAGCTTAGCTCACTATAGTTGCAGGCTACATGCAGCGCTGCATAATTACTATTTAATGCGCAGAGATCTTTTATATGCTCCAGCCACGGCCCAACCAGCCTGTTCATATCTATGAAATCAGCAGGCAAATTTGCCCGGCCGGTGCGGCTTACATCTGCAATTTTCTTTTTCAGTTGGGCAATGCCCCTGTTGCGCCTGGGGTTTATAGCTACCACGGGTACGCCCATCATACGTTGCAGGCCTGCGGTATCTATTGTTATGCCCTTTTGCCGGGCTATATCCATCATACTCAGGGCTATGATCACGGGTATCTTAAGATCCATGATCTGCGAGCAAAACAGCAAATTACGTTTCAGGTTAGATGCGTCGGCTATTACAACTATAAGGTCGGGCTTGTCCGCGTTAGCCTGGTTCAGCAGTACTTCGTAGGTAACTTGTTCGTCAGCGCTTTTGGGGTACAGGCTGTATGTGCCTGGGAGGTCTATAATATGCGCTGTTATATCATCGCTGATGCGCGATATGCCGGTTTTCTTATCAACGGTAACACCTGGAAAATTCCCTACTTTCTGGTTCAGTCCGGTAAGCGCGTTAAAGAGCGAGCTTTTCCCGCTATTGGGATTACCTACAAGTGATATGGTAAAAGGCCGTTGCATGAATATGGGTGCAAAGGTAACGGTTACAATACCTTATAATTTTTCTTGCAGTTAATTGCGCTATAAGTTTTCCCGATTTTGTAAGCGGGAATGAAATATTTATTGATTTTAGGTCTATCGTTATTGGTTTGGTTATTAGTAATAAAAAAGGCGCCTCTTTTCAGAAGCGCCTTTTTTAAATTTATTATCCTTTATTATTTTATTATTTACTGCTTTTTACCAGCTTTTCTATTTTAATCATATTGCCATTTGCATCGGTAATGCGCAGCATATATATGCCATCTGCAAGCTGTGCTATGTTTATGTCTTTAGCAGCAGTTTGTTGTAATACTGTGCGGCCGTCAAGTGCTGTAATTATTGCGTTTACAGCAACAGGAGCGTTGACACGAACAACAGCACTAGCAGGATTAGGATATATAGAAACGCTTGCCGCGTTTACATTGCTGATACCTGTTACTTTGCCTGGTGCATATACCTGCCCGCTAGTTGCGGTGCAGCCATTATCATCTGTTACAGCTACTGTATAGTAACCTGCAGAGTCTGCTTCCAGGCTTGCATGAGTACCTGCTGGCGCAGGTACCGGATTGCCATTAAAGTACCATTGATATTTGTGGAAGAATGGCGATACTGTGAGTGTAAGATTATCGGTACCCAAGGCTATTACAGGAACAGGTATTGGATATATAGTTACCGTAATTGGCGTAGAACCTGCCGTACAAGTATTATTTGAGATAATGACCACTGAATAATTGCCTGAATCAGAAGCAGTATAAGTAGTACCTGTAGCACCTGGTATATCAACACCATTCTTCTGCCACTGGTAAGTAACGTCTGTAGATGTAACATTTGAACTAAGCAATACACTGCCACTGCCGCAGAAAGTTGATGGGCCAGCTGCTATAACGCTTGGTGATGGTATGGTGTATAAAGTAATTGCAGCAGAGGTTACAGAACAACCATTGTCACCCACTACAGAGTAATTACCTGCCTGATATGCATTATATGTGCTACCCCTAGCGCCGGAAGCCGGTGTTATTGGTGAACCGTTGAACTGCCATCTGAATTTTTCACCTGTATCGCTGCTTGATGCAAGCAATGTAATATACCCGCCAGCACACAGATATGGAGAAGCAAGAGTGGATACATTTACTGTAGCCGGTGTGTTTTCCTGGAAAGTACTTGCAGGTGACCTGGTAATGCAATGGTTACTATCATCTGTTACTACCAGCACATAATACCCGGTTGTGTTGGCTATTAAATAAGGTAAAGTAGCGCTAGGTATGTTTACATAAACGTTTGGTACGCCTGTATTTATCTGCCATTGGTAGGTTACCCCAGAGTTTGGAGTAGTTGTGAATGTATCTGTTTGACCCAGTGTAGCGCATTTTTTTGTAAGCCCTGCAGGGCTAATAGTAGGAGGAAGCGTAGGGAAGTTTGTTATGTTAACGGCTGCAGCTGTATCTGGGCAGCCATTGAAGACAACGTATGAATACGCGCCGGGTAGTGAAACCGTATCGGTGTGGGTAGTGTCTGATGTTGGAACACCATTATATAGCCATTTATAGGTATAGCCGACAGCGGTATTACCCACTAGTGCTACTTTGCCTCCAGGGCAGAATGCCGTTGGACCAGTTACGGCAACAGACACAGGTGGCGCCGGGTGTATAGTAAGGGTAACAGTATCAGACGTGGCTATAGCACATGGATTAGTAACTACCGCATAGTAATAGTCAGTGTCAGACGCCTGGAAAGAGCCTATGTTATAAGTAGGACCGGTAGCGCCGGCAATGGCTGTACTATCCTTAAACCATTGGTAAGTAACACTCAAACCTGCGGTTCCAACATGGAACGATACGGGATTATTTATGCAGCCATTTACTGAAACAGGTTGGGTAGTTATTTTTACACTATCTAATACTTGTATCCTAAACTGCACAGAACTACCGAACATTGTGCTACTTGATGCACATGAATCATTACTTGTAAACTGGTAGGATTGAGTGCCCAGGTATATTACCATGTTATAGGTGCCGCTATGTGTTGTAGGCAAGATATTTATTGGCACCGAATAGCTGCTCACCGAAGTGTCGGTGGCAACATATATAAATTCATTCCCTTCATAAATGCCATCCCTGTTCGTATCAATGAATACGCCAATACCTATCTGGCCATGCGCTGTAATACCAACAGTCATGGTATCTATAGCACCCAGACACATTTTTGCAGTGTCAGTTAAATAGTTATATACTTGACAAGTACCTGGAGTATAGGTGTAATTTAAAGTGGTCAGTTTTGTGCTCTGAACGGCATATTCATTGAAGCAGCCAGCAAAGGTCCCGCAAGCCTGAGCGTTACTGTTGTGCCAGGTGATACATGATAGGGCTAACAGGAAGCATAGCCGTAAATGGCTTAACGTAAATTTTTTAGTCATGATGCTTTTAATTTTAAAAAGTATAACAGTTTAGCAAATTAAGAAGAATTTCACATTTGTGCAAGCATAGGTTTTTTTTAATTGTTTTAAGCCGTAACGAATGTTGCTAATGTAGGGTCTTGACATTTAAGACATGAAAGTTTTTTAATAGGTTGGATAAATACGGAACATTTTATTTTACAGTTTTATCCGGGTGGTTTTGTATTTTAGCACAATCTAGATTTTAGTTCCAACAGCCGCCCATATGTATATAAAAAACGAGAAGTTCAGTGACGAGGAAACATTACTTGAAATGTTGTTCGATTTCAGCCTCGGAACAAGGTCTGCTTATACTAATGAATTGGTTGCCCAAATTGACAATGACCTTGCCATAAATGAGAAATACCAGGAGTTTATTAAAACCTTGCCCGATGCTGATGACCGTGCCGAAGTATATGAGGAAGAGCGCGATATGCGGTTGGCAGAAATATTGTTGGAGCAATTTGACAGCTTTGAAGTAAGCAATGCCCACTTATATGCTATTAAAGGTGATGCACAGACATTGCTATTCGAAATTGACCTTTACTAGTTTATAATAACAAGACTTACTTAGTAGTGTTAGTCCATCCATATATACGTTGTATGTTTTGTTAATGTATGGTATGCTAAAGTTTTCAGATAAATTCGGAATATTTTGGGTTAACTGATAAAATCTTTGTATTCCACTACCTATCAGAACAAAAAATACTTAGATTTGAATTGTATTCTCAAATCTGTCGTTATTATATGAGGTCAATATTACTTACTGCTATTACTATTTTTACCCTTACCGCAAGCGCAGTTGCACAATCTTTTCCACCCGATTATCGGTTTGAAGCAGGCTTAAATGTGGGCGCAAGCACTACCACATTGCCTCAAGGGCCCTTAACTTTATATAAGGGTACAGAAACAACATGGTCGCCTGAAGCTTCTATACGGTTCCATTATAATCTTACTCAAAACTGGCAGGTGGGCGGCGACCTGGGATATACCAGCTGGAGCACTACCGGCAATTGGGCGCAAAATGATACTTACGGCAAAGCAATACCCAGCCAGAAAGTGAAATTTGTTATCTCATCGCCAACTATTTCGGTAGCAGCACAGGCCAACAGGGTAGTACCTTTCTACAGCAAGTTCAAGGAGTATAATAAGGCCAATTTCTACTATGGTGTAACACTGGGTATAGTATATACGGTTAATGATGGCACCAGCACACAAAGCACTTACGGCAGTGCTCCCGATCCTAAATTTGTATATACTTCAAAGTACGATTATGGCTATGGTATAGGTTATGTTGCAGGTGTGCAGGCTGGTTATACCTACTTTATATCCGAAATGCTGGGCGTAAATATAGAAGGTGCAGCAAGGTTTACAGAAGTAGGTACTACAGATACCCGTTACAACCATGCCAATTCTAACTATAACCTTTTTTACTTCCCCATCACGGTAGGTTTCAGGTTACGTTTTTAAAAAAGCACTGTTTTTTAGCAATCACGCCTCAAGTAACCGTGTTTTCTAAAAAATATTTTTATACTTTAGCTCATTAACAGGAAAGATATAGGTTATGAATTATATAAAATTACTTTTTTTAACTGTTCTCATTGGCGGCCTGCATAGTGCCGATGCGCAGGTTACTATATCGCCCGGTAGTGCAGTCTCTTTAATGACTGGCACAGTGGTAAATCTTTCCCAGGATCTGGCCATACAACCTGGTGGTACGTTAAATTCAGATGGCATAGTGCTGTTGCAAGGTGGTAGCCTGTACGACAGCGGCAGCGCTGTGTTTACCAGCAATGCACAACTTATTTTTACCGGCACAGACACACAAAATTTATATAGCGCTGCCCCGCTCACTGTAGCTAACCTTACGCTCAACAATGCTAAAGGGCTCAGGCCTAATACCAGCATTATTGTAGCAAATACATTGGTGCTTAACGATGGTAATTTTTATGCAGATACTGCACATCCAGTATTTTTTACAGATACTGCCACTAACCCAGCCGAAACCAATACCACCCGCATAATAGGCCGCGCTGTAATGAATCCACGTAGCATTGGTACAAGTGCACTTTCTTACCTGGGTTGCAACATATCTTTTGGGGTAGATATAGGCGCTGTAAGCATAGCCCGCACCACAGGCGCCACAGCATCCAGGAATATTGGCCCGGGATACTCAATAGCAGCTAATTGGCTGGTACATAGTACCAATGATCAGCAAACCCCTAACAGAAACCTTAGCTTTAGCTGGCTGAGTGCGCTGGATAATGGAAGGGATGTTACTGCAATGTACTTATATGGCGCTCAAGCTCCTTTTACAACTTTCGACTTGCTGAATGACACGGCTACTAATGTTTCGGCTACAGACCCACGTGTGTATTTCAGACCTAATATTAGTCAGTTCGGTCGTTTATATACCTTGTCTGATAACAAGCCACTTGCAGTGAATAATGTTATTGTACCGGTAGTAAAAGTTGTAGGTTTTCCAAACCCATTCAGCAATGTGCTGAACCTCAGTATTACAAAGAATGATAACGCACCGGTACAAGTACAGGTGATGGATATAGCCGGACATATTGTACTGAGCAATACATACAGTGCAGGCAACAGTGCTGTAATTGCAATAAATGGCATGTCGGCATTGGCTGCTGGTAGCTACCTGTTGCATGTATATAATGACAACTTTGCAAATACGCTTAAAATAGTAAAAACCAACTAAGGCACTAACAATAAAACCACATAATATATAAATATGAAAAGGCAATTTTTACTTCTCGTATCCTTTACAATGCTGTTAGCAGCAGGCGCCAGCGCACAGGTGCAGGTGAGCAAGCAGATACAAATGACCGGTACCACTACTTTTGACAAAAGGATAACTGGTTTAGGTAGTGTGCAGGATACTACAGACGCGGTAAGTGCAGGCGCCATACAAAAAAGTACCCTCACCTATGCTACTGCTTCAGGATTGCCAGGTGTGTATGCTGTTTTCTTACCGGTTGCCCCAGCAGTATATTCTGCAGGTATGACTGTTACCTTTAAAGCAAACGTTGCTAATACCGGTGCTACTACACTTAATGTGAATGGGCTGGGTACAAGGCCAATATATAAAAATGGCAGTATTGCATTAGCTGCAAATGATATTGCCGCTGGACAGATAGTAACTGTTATCTGCGATGGTACAAATTTCCAGATCGTTGGCCAGGTTGGTTTGCTGTCTGGTTTTAATGGTTCTTTGTCAGGCGATGTTAGCGGTACACAAAATGCCACTTTAATTGGTAACAGCACTATCAATTCTGCAAAACTGGTAGATCAGGCTGTAATAACAAGTAAGATAGCAGACAGTGCCGTTACAACTGCAAAGCTGGGTACTAAAGCAGTAACTAACGCTAAACTGGGCGACACCTCTGTAACCACAGGTAAATTATACGATCAGTCTGTAACTACAGCTAAAATTGCAGATAGTGCTGTAACTACTGCAAAGTTGGCTGCCGCAGCTGTAACTACAGCTAAAATTACAGATGCCTCTGTAACTACAGCTAAACTTGCCGACTTGTCTGTATCTACTGCAAAACTTGTAGATAGCTCTGTAACTACCGCAAAATTGTTCAATAAATCTGTTACCACGGCTAAATATGCAGATAGTTCTATTACCGATGTTAAGATAGTAGGTATGTCTTATTCTAAATTGATCGGTGCTCCATCTTCTTTACCACCAAGTGGTGTAGCTAGTGGCGATCTTGCAGGCACTTATCCAAGTCCTACATTCTCAACAAGCCCATTGGCTGGTGCAGATGTTATCAATACTGTAAATGCAGCTGTAACAGCTACCATCAATGCCGCAAGGTTAGATACTAACGTAACCAAGAAAGGAAATACTTTTAACGGCAACAGCCAGCTGGTACAAACTACTGCTGCTGGTAAACTGCCAGCAATAGACGGTTCTCTACTTACAAATGTGAATCCTACCTTTCCGGTACAATACCTGGTAAACAGCTCAACATCTGTTGATTTCAGTACTTACACTACTGCACGCACATTCATTATAGACAGGCAGGCAACAGCTGCACCAAGCTCTATAAATGTTACACTTCCTCCTGCTGCTACTTTCCCTGCAGGTTCACATGTTGTTATTACTATCCTTAACAACAGCAGCACTAGTACTACTACGCTCAACTTGCTTGCTTCAGGTGTTACCCAATGTATCACTTTTACAGGTAACTACAACGTAAGTACTAGCCTAACTGCAGTAGGTACTGGCCTTTCTTACGGCTTTGTTACTAACGGCTCAAGCTGGTACAGGATATTCTAATTCGCATTAAAATATTTATAAAATAAAAAACGTGGCATTTTGCCACGTTTTTTATTTTATAAATGGGCTGGCAGAAGCCGTAGGCCCTTATTTTCCTCGTTTGGTAACATTTTAACACTTTTTCCATTTTACAGCCGTTATATTTGCGCACTAATTTTCCTATATGCGTAAATGCTTTGCACTGCTGGCAATAATTACATTTTTTTCAACATTAACTTTTGGACAGGATGTTGCTGGCAACAGTGATAATGTGGCCCCACCCATCAAAAAGCCATCGCGCGATTTTGTGATGTTGCAGTTCAATTATGACAACTGGGCATCTAAGCCCGCAGCGGTAAGGCCTAAAGGTCTGGGTTATGGCTTTAATGGCTTTCTATGCTATGATTTTCCTATAAAGAAGACCAACCTGAGCTTTGCTACAGGTTTGGGGGTAAAAGTATCTGTGATATACATGGATCAGCAATACCTGAAGAATACAGATACAGCTGCCGCCGCAATAGCTACTTTTGCTGATACAAATGCATATAAGCGTTACAAGTTTGTAACTACATATCTCACGGCTCCTTTTGAGCTCAGGTATTTTGGTAATAAGCTAAACAGGAACAAGGGTTTTAAAGCTGCCATAGGTGTACAGGTGGGTACACTCCTGGGTTCGCATACCAAGGGCGTGCGCACAGTAAATGGCAGTACTGTAAAGGATAAGGAAAATACCAATCGTTATGTAAGCCAGTGGGATTTTGCTGCCACAGCACGTGTAGGTTACGGTAATTTCTCTTTATTTGGTTCGTATAACCTCACCAATGTGTTTAAGGATAATGTGGGGCCTGCTCTTACACCTTATTCTATTGGGATTTGCCTGACAGGACTTTAAAATAATCTATCACATACAACATACAAGACCAAATAAAAATGGTGGGCATCTGTAAGATGCCCACCATTTTTATTATAGCTATACTACCTCTTCGGCCAATTACGATGCTGATATCTTACACCAATCATCTTGAGTATCTGCAAATTGCGCTATCTCCTCACATATATCTGCCACGGTTGTCTGTGGCTCCCAACCCCAGGTTTTTGCTGCCAGTGCATAGTCCAGTATCATCCAGGGTATATCAAATGGGCGTTCTGTATTTGTTGGCTCCACTTCGTAATGGCCATAGCGTTTAGTGCACCAATTGGTAAGTTGCGCCAGCGACATGCTATTTTCCACACCGCCGCTTATATTCACAATTCGGGGTTTGGTACTGTTGATCGGTTCATTAAATTGTTTATTAAGCAGTACTATAAGGTCTTTGGGATGCAGACAATCCCTTACCTGGTAGCCTGTGCCGCCAAATCCTATATATTTTAAATGTTGCTTTTCCTTAAAACTGTGTATCCAGTAGGCAAAAATGCCCTGCCCGGGATGCCCAAACTGGCCTGGGCCGGCCATAACACCACAGCGGTTGACCCATACCGGGAAGTTAAACGTAACCCCGTACTCCAGCGCAAGTTGTTCAGAGCTAAGCTTAGTGCAGCCATACAATGATATTGGCGGGGCAGTAGAGTAGTGTTCTGCTACTCCCGCAGGGCTTAATCCATATGGGAACTGCTGGTCAGCGGCCGGTACATACCCATCATTTGCAACATCCATGTTTAGGCTACAGAGATCAGGTATATTATAGACCCTGCTTGTAGATAGCAATATAAAGCCTGCCTGGTGGCGTTTGCAGTATTCCAGCAGGTTTACAGTACCCAACAGATTGTTCTGCACCAATTGCAGGCTGCTGGTTTTGCCATCTACACCTGCCAGTACACTAGGGTTTGCTGCAGCATCTATCACCCAGTCTGCCCTGGGTATCACTTCCAGGTCGCTGGCCTGTCGTATATCGCCGTGGAATATTTTAACACCTATTTTTTCAAGTGCTGGTTTGTTGAGCCAACTGCCTGGGCGCACAAAATTGTCTATTCCCAGAATTTCTATACCGGGGTTATGTTCAATAAACTGTTTGGCTAAGGTTGAGCCCACAAAGCCGCAAATACCTGTAATTAACAAGCGCATTTAGAGTGTTTTTATTGTTTCAACAGAAATAAGTAATTTACAGGCAAGCTGGTATTACATCATCAATCCCCAAAGATATAGTTCCTGTAGCTGATGAGGAATGAATGCGCTGAATAATAAGTTTAATAAAGACCATTTTTTATTTTTGCAGATATTTTTATTTCCCTTACTTTTGCAGTCCCAAATTGTATCCGGCTATTCCAGTAAAAAGGAATACCCAGGCGTTGCTGCCGGATGAGTGGGGTATTAATTAATCATTTTAAACATTTTATGGCAACAGAAAACAAGCTTCAGAGCTATGAGCTAATGGTCATCTTCACACCTGTACTGGCTGAAGAAGATTATAAAGCCGCTCAAAAAAAGTTCGCAGACCTAGTTAAAGAGTATGGTGGCGAAATTGTTCACCAGGAAGTATGGGGTCTCCGCTCGCTGAGTTACCCTATTGAAAAAAAGACCACAGGTCTTTATTGGCTAATGGAGTACAAGGCTCCTACAGATGCTAATGCCAAGCTGGAGATCCAGATGAACCGTGACGAAAACGTTATGCGCCATATGGTTACCCGTCTTGACAAATATGCTGCAGAATACAGCATACGCAGACGCAACAAACATGCAGGTACCGAAACATCCGCTTCTTAAATCTTTTAATTAAACAACAATGGCTAAGCAAAACGAAATAAAGTTCTTAACCTCAACACGCGTCGAAAAACGTCAGAAGAAATACTGTCGTTTTAAGAAAATGGGGATTAAGTATATCGATTATAAAGACGCTGAATTCCTGAAAAAATTCATTAACGAACAAGGCCGTATGCTTCCACGCCGTATTACAGGTAACTCCCTGAAGTATCAGCGTAAGGTAGCCGTAGCTATCAAGAAAGCCCGTCAGTTGGCGCTATTGCCTTATCTTGTTGACCTTTTAAAGTAAATCGATCATGCAAATTATCCTCATAAAAGACGTTGATAACCTGGGCGGAGCCCACGAAATGGTAGAGGTAAGTCCCGGCTATGCACGCAACTACCTGATACCGCAGAAATATGCAATTGAAGCCAGCCACTCCAATACCAAAATACTGGAAGAGCGCCGCAAGCAAAAGCAGAAGAAGGAAGACAAGCTGATGGCCGAAATAAATAAGGTTACCGAAGTACTGAAGGCATCACCTATTAAAATAGGCGCTAAGATCGGTACCAGTGGTAAAATATTCGGTTCTGTTACTTCAATACAGCTTTCACGTGCTATACGCGAGCAGAAAGGTTACGAAATTGACCGCCGCCGCATCACTTTACTGGATGAAGTAAAAGAAGCAGGTACACACAAAGCAAGCATTGACTTTGGTAAAGAAAACATACTGGAAATAGAATTTGAAGTAGTAGGCGAATAGTCTGGTTACTTAAATCGAAACAAAAAAGGCTGTCTTTTAAGACAGTCTTTTTGTTTTTAACAAATTATGCGGCAACTCTAAGCGAATATATGATGCGGAGGTGCGATTTTTATGCAAATAAAGTTAACCGTTCTAAAACTATTTTTATGTGGGCACTCGTGGCGTTGATATTGGCTATAGCGATCGTAATAGCCGGTAATATCATAAGGCGGCAGCGGATAAAGAATTTTAAGCTACCTGCTACCACACACGATTACTTGCTGGCGCATGTTGCCTTTTATAAGGCACTTAGCGATGATAAAAGAATAGAGTTTGATGAACGTGTGCGCGATTTCCTGGCACGTACTGCCGTAACCGGTATAGGTATAGAAATAACCGAAACCGATAAGGTATTGGTAGCTGCAAGCGCTATTATTCCTATTTTCTCGTTTCCTGACTGGAGGTATAACAACATTTCGGAAGTACTGCTATACAAGGGCACATTTGATAAAGAGTACCATACCGAGGGCGATGAGCGTAATGTATTGGGTATGGTAGGTAGTGGGGCAATGCAAGGGCAAATGATACTGTCGCTGCCTGCATTAAGGGCAGGCTTCAGCAATCCTGCTGATGGACAGAATACCGCTATACATGAGTTTGCACACCTTATAGACAAAGCTGACGGAGCTACGGATGGTGTGCCGGAATATCTGCTGAAGCCCGAACACATACAACCCTGGATAAAGTACATGCATCAGAACATAATCGAGATGCAGAAAAGCCGCCACTCAGATATTAATCTGTATGGCGCTACAAACGACGCTGAGTTTTTTGCTGTGATATCTGAATATTTCTTTGAGCGCCCACAGGAGCTTCAGCAACATCACCCCGAACTTTATGCTTTGCTGGATGAAATGTTTAATCCATCAAAAGAGGATACTGCCGTTTAGTTGTATCATTGCAGTTGAAATTGTTGCTCCTATAGAATTACAATACAGATCCTAATGCCAGACCTATACATCATAGCAGGCTGTAATGGCGCAGGTAAAACAACTGCTAGCTTTACTGTATTACCCGAAATACTCAAGTGCAGGGAATTTGTAAATGCAGATAATATTGCAGCAGGACTTTCACCTTTCGATCCGGAAAGTGTTGCGGTGGAAGCAGGCAGGATCATGCTGAACAGGATATATCAACTTATACATGAAAGGGAAAGCTTTGCATTTGAAACCACATTGGCCACCCGAAGTTATGTGTCACTCATAAACAAGGTACATGAATATGGTTATAAGGCTACATTACTCTATTTCTGGCTAAAATCGCCAGAATTTGCGATTCAAAGGGTAGCTAAGCGGGTAAGTAATGGTGGCCACAATATACCCGCCGATGTTATAGAACGAAGGTATTATCGTGGAATAGCCAACCTAGTGAACCTATATATAAATATAGTGGACGACTGGACGGTAATAGATAACTTGGATGCAGTACCCAACACCATTGCACAAGGAAAAGCAAATGAAGAAAAAGTGATAATTTCTCCCGAACTTTGGAATAGTTTTATAGAACAAAGCACATATGGAAAATAAAACACCTCAACTGAGTGAATTATCTGAAAAGGTATTACTAGGCATGAGAATAGCCATAAAAAAGCTGGTTGAAACAAGTGCTGCCAATAACGAAAGCCTTATAGTGGGCGATGAGAACGGCAATCCTATTAGTGTTCCAGCTAAAGATCTGCTCAATACCGTTAAGAATTATGAAACCCACGCCTGATACCCCTACTGCTGGTAAGCTAACCCAAAATATTTATAGGTCTTTGTAGTTTCATACAACTGTTCTTTGGGGTCTGTGCCATTGCGCTGGCCTTGGTTACCACCTTTTCCGCCCATTCCACGACCACCACCACCGCCCATTCCACCACCATGGCCACCTGCACCACCATTACCCATGCCACTGCTACTGTTATTATCACTGCTGGACTTTGGTTTCTTAAACCCTTTTATAGAAAAACAAACACTGATGGGTCTGCCTGCATCAGCACGTGTTAATGTATCCTTGCCATATAGGGCTTTAAAAGGTATAGCTGCTTCCCATATCAGTTCCTTGTATTCATCTACCCCTATACGTACCTGTATGCCACAAGGATTGGTTTGGGTAACGGCAAAGCCGCCTGAACAATAAGGAAGGCCCTCAACCGTCAGTTGCGTTGCATCGCTTACAGATCTTTTTACTTTCTGGGTAAAATCCTGGCTTCTTAGTTTATTGTCATAACCAGCCTGGCCACCTTGTTTTTCTTTACCACGGTCCATTTCAAAAGGCTCATTATCGTCTGGCAGTGGGTAGTGTATGGCCAGCGACTGGCCCTTACCACCAGCTGTATCTATCCACATCGTCATGCCTGCTTTTAATATTTTCATTTCGGTGTACTCATCGCCTGTCTCCATAGTTACGTACAGGTACTGCTTGTCGTTTGATGTGGCATAGCCTACAAACGATTTACTGTCGTAATTAGGATAAGGTGAAGGCCAATCCTTGCTGTCGGCATCTACAACTATCGGGGTAGCTTGCCAGGTGCCTGGCATCCCGGTACTTTTCCCGGAATGTTTGGTGCTGTGGCACGATGTACTGAGCAAAACTGTGAGCAAGGCCGGGATAATAAAATATTGACGCATAATTATACTTTAAGCAAGTTGGCAAAATAACAAATAACAATACACAGTATTGCAGCACAGGTACATTTAACACGCAGAATGCTGTTAATATTCCTATAAAATACCTACAATCTTGCCCGCCAGGGTACTTCCTCTGCATTGTTTATATGACTGATGTACCTGCACAGCACAAACAAATAGTCTGACAGGCGGTTGAGGTACTTGATGAGCAGGTCGGGCACATACTCCTGTTGCTCTTGCATGCCCACACACAGGCGTTCGGCACGGCGGCATACACAACGTGCTACATGGCAGGCCGATGATGCCAGGTTACCCCCGGGCAGTATGAAGGAACGCATTTCGGGCAATACTTCGTTCATTTTATCTATTCCGCTTTCCAGCCATTCTACATCAGCATCATGCAGGTCGGGGAGTTTCATCTTCACCTCTTTATCTGGGTTGGTTGCCAATACAGATCCAATTGTAAAAAGCCGGTCCTGTATCTCGCGCAGCCATTCGGTTACTTCGGCGTTGGCGCACATATCGTTCACCATACCTATGTAGCTGTTCAGCTCATCTATAGTGCCATAGCTTTCTATGCGCACATGGCTCTTTAGCACACGCACCCCGCCTATCAGGCTGGTACTGCCTTTGTCTCCCGTTTTTGTGTATATCTTGAATGACATATTTTCCTGGTTATTTATCATGCATGGCTAATATGCATATTCGCCTTGTCGCTTTCTATCAGTCCATCTTTTACACGTACCACCCTGTGGGTATAGAGCGCAATATCTTCCTCATGCGTTACCAGCACTACGGTATTTCCCTGCTCTTGTATCTGGCCAAAAAGTTCCATTATTTCAACACTTGTTTTGGAATCCAGGTTACCGGTAGGTTCATCAGCCAGTATTATGGATGGGTGGTTGATGAGCGCCCGTGCTATGGCTACGCGCTGGCTTTGCCCACCGCTCAGCTCATTGGGTTTGTGGTGGCCGCGGTCGCCCAGTCCCACCTTGTCCAGCATGGCTCTTGCGCGTTCTTCCCGGTCTTTTTTATTCACTCCTGCATATATCAGGGGCAGTGCTACGTTTTCCCAGGCGGTAAGGCGGGGCAGAAGGTTAAATTGCTGAAATACAAAGCCGATCTCCACATTACGTACATCAGCCAGTTCATCCTCACCCATGCGGCTCACGTCCTTCCCGTTAAGTATATATTGTCCGCCGGTTACGCTGTCCAGGCAGCCCAATATGTTCATCATGGTCGATTTACCGGAGCCCGAAGGACCCATCAGCGCCACATATTCATTCTTATGTATCAGCAGGTTGATGCCCTTCAATACCGGCAGTTCCTGCTTGCCCAGGTAGTAACTTTTTTTTACGTCGTTGAGCCTTATAACCTCGTCCATGCAGTATGCACTTATAATTGCCGTGCGTTTTCAAAAATACATATAATTTCACGCAGTACTTTTATCTGTTTATGCTCCGCTTCCCAAACTGTAAAATAAACCTCGGTTTATATGTAACCAACCGCCGCGCCGATGGTTATCATGATCTTGAAACTGTGTTCTATCCCGTAATGGTGCAGGATACTTTGGAAGTAGTGCCTGCCGAAACTGCTGCCTTACATGTAACCGGGTTAGAAGTGGCTGGTAATAAGGAAGACAACCTGGTATGGAAGGCTTACCAATTGCTGCACGATGCGTTTCCCGGTAAAGTATCGCCAGTGGACATCTATATCAACAAGACCATCCCCATGGGGGCCGGGCTGGGTGGTGGCAGTGCCGATGGTGCCTTTATGCTGCAACTGGTAAATGACTATTGTAAGCTGGGTCTGGATAAAGAGAAATTGGCCGAAATGGCCCTGCAACTAGGTAGTGATTGTCCCTTTTTTATCTATAACGCACCTATGTGCGCCACAGGCCGCGGTGAGCATTTACAGCCAATAGCGCTAAGCCTTAAAGGGTATAATTTACAATTGATTTGCCCGCAGGTGCACGTATCTACAGCCACGGCATTTAAAATGATTGTACCCAAGCCAGCGCCGTTTGATCTGCGGGAATTAACAACATTGCCAATAACTGAATGGAAGAATAAGATCAATAACGATTTCGAAGTCCCAGTTTTTGCACAGCATCCTGTACTCGCTGATATAAAACAGCAGCTCTACAATGGCGGAGCAATCTACGCTGCCATGAGTGGCAGTGGAAGTGCGGTGTATGGGATATTTAAGAAAGGGGAAAGCGCGGTGATAACTACAACTGTTGCTACAAAAGATTTTGTAGTCGATTTGTAAGAGCAAACTTCTCCTAAGGATTTTACGAAGACTTTACTAATGAACTTTGAGTTGTTCTGTTTTCGTCGTATGCGTTGTGGTAAAATGCCAAAAAACTACGCAACTTCCTACAAATGCAAATAGCCGGTACGCATACCGGCTATTCAAACTATATTTTGGAGAAAGTTATTATCCTTTTACCTGGTCGCAAAGCTGCTTGAAAGACTCAGGTTCGTTCATTGCCAGATCAGCCAGTACTTTACGGTTCAGTTCAATGCCTTTTTCAGTAAGCTTGCCCATGAACTGTGAGTAGCTCATACCTTCAGCACGTACTGCTGCGTTGATACGAACGATCCACAAACTGCGGTAATCGCGTTTTTTCAGCTTACGGCCCACATACATGTAGCCCTGGCCTTTTTCTAAAACGTTTTTGGCAACGGTATATACGTTTTTACGCTTGCCGTAAAAACCTTTGGCTTGCTTTAGTATTGCTTTCCTTCTCGCGCGTGACGCAACCGCATTTTTTGAACGTGGCATATCTTAAATTATAATCGTTTATTAAAAAATCTTTCTTCCATATGGAAGAACTTTATTCTATCGCAGACAAAGCATGCGTTTCACAAGATCAAGGTTCGCAGGGTGAACCAGGCCATGTATGCGCAAATGGCGCTTACGGCTTTTTGATTTCTTGGTCAGCAAATGGCTTTTAAAAGCCTTATATCTGCGTATCTTTCCTGTACCTGTAATTCTAAAAGTCTTTTTGGCACGGGAGTGAGTCTTCACCTTTGGCATGTTCTCAATTTTGGGATGGCAAAGGTAGCATTATTTCAAAATTAACCAAATTATTATTTTAATTTTTCAGGTGCTTTTCGCTAGGGGCGTTCAGGGTAGGGGGTATCAATTTTATTATACCCACTCTCTTAATGATAAAAACTAACTGCAAATTACTATTTTTACCTTGCAACTGCGTTTATAAAAGTATGGCCTTACTCCGTTTTAGAGTTTATTGGGAAGACGACGACCAGATATACAGAGATATAGAAATAAAAGGCAGCCAGACTTTTCTGGACTTCCATCAGGGTATTCTTAAAGCTTTTGAGTTTGATGGCAAACATGAAGCCTCTTTCTACGAAAGTAATGATCGCTGGCAAAGAAACCGCGAGTTGTCTTCAGAGGTCCTGATCAACAAGAAAGACGCACCTGCACTGTCTATGCTGAAAACGCCGGTATCTGCATTGGTATCGCTGCCCGATCAGAAGTTCGTTTATGTATATGACAGGGTAAAGCACTGGACCTTTATGGTAGAGTTGATAGCAGTATCTAAAGATATTGATCCTAAACGCACTTATCCGTTTGTAGTACGTAAAGAAGGTGTTGCACCTGGCCAGTATGGCATAAAGGGTGTAAACATTGATAAGCTGCTTGAAGTAGAGGAAAAATATGATCTTGGGGCCGATGAAATGGCAGAGGGCTTTGGTAACGAAGGCGAGGAGAGTAATGGCAGCGACGATCTGACAGATTCAGGGCACGAAGAGGATATGGGCGGCAGTCTTGATGAATAACTCGTGGCTACTATGTCTGAGGTGATGCAATAGTATTAGACAGCTGCCGATAGTGTAATGTCAGGATAATCAATGATTTATCTTACATAAATCTTTGCAATCACTGCGAAGTTTTTCGCAAATGATTAGTTAATAACATTATTTTTGTAGATAAGCTGTAAGTTTAGTCTTTGTGCAGCACGAGATATACTAAAATAGCATGGGTTTTAGGCGTTACATTTTATCTACATTAGTGTTTCTTACCTTCGTAGTGTGCCTGTTTACGGGGCATGCGTTCTATCTCTATTTCAATCCCTCATTTGCTGGCAGCTTACCTAACCTTATTCTTTCAATTCTTATATACCCATTGTTTGGTTTTGGTAGCGTATTTACACTCTTCCTCATTAGGAAAAGAGCAAAACAAAAAATTAAAGAAAGATACAGCGATGAATTGCTCGAACAAACTTATAAGAATATTGTAGAGAGTTCGGGTGTCTCAAGTATTGTGGTGGATAAGAATGGTGATATCAAATTTGTTAGCAAGAACATAGGTCGTCTTTCAGGTTTTGAGGCCGAAGAACTGTTAGGCATACCCCTCATAAAATGTATCCCTGCCGATTTTCATGAGCCTATCACAAATGTGATTAACAATATGAGCACTACTGCTTCGTACGAAGACAGTATGCAGGTGCTCATTATTACAAAAGCGCAGCAGCGCAAGTGGGTATCATGTCGCATGTACCCGGTAAAAGACAGTGCAGGCAATATACAGGAACTGCAACTGATGTTGTGGGATATAGACAAGGAGAAAAAATTGCAATTGCAGCTGGATGTAGCAGAAATGGAAAATAGCCACCAACAACACCTGCTGCAGACGGTCATCAACCTATCGCCGGCAATTGTGTATTTAAAAAAGCCGGATGGGGAATATGTATTGACCAATAGTAAAATGAAAGAAGTAACGGGGACACGGACTGATGAAGAGGTCACCTTATTTATGGCTGAATACAATTCGGGGGAGCGGGCAGAAAAGTTTTTAGCTGAAGAGCGAACTGTAGTTGAAGACAAACAAGTAGTAACATCTGAAGAGGATTTTTTTCATGCTGATGGAAAGGTTTCCAGCTTTTGGCTAATGAAATTGCCAATTTTCGACGAAAATGGTAATGTCGAGTATATCTGTGGTTTTTATACAGATGTAACTGTTATGAAACAGTCTGAACAGATTATAGTGCAGGCGCGCAAGGAAGCAGAACAGGCAAAAGAAGCCCAGGAGCTCTTTTTGGCCAATATGAGCCACGAGATCAGGACCCCTATGAATGGAATAATAGGGCTCACCAACCTGGTAATGGGCAGCACCCTTAGCATAGACCAACGCGATTACATGGAATCGATACAGGAGTCGGCGCAGAACCTGCTTTCTATAATTAACGACTTACTCGATTTTTCAAAAATAAAATCAGGTAAATTCCACCTCGAGGTAGCTGATTTTAATCCGGACAGTGCTATTAAAAAAGCCATATATCCGCTCAACTTCAAGGCAAATGAGAAAAATATATCGCTGAAGTGTTATATAGATACTACGGTACCCAATATGATAAAAGGTGATGCACTAAGGCTGCACCAGGTGATCACTAATCTGGTGGGCAATGCCATAAAGTTCACCCACCAGGGCCTTGTTGAGGTAAAGGTATATGCGGTATCTAAAACCGATACTACTATTATACTTGGCATTGATGTGATAGATAGCGGTATAGGTATAATTGAAGAAAAGCTGAAAGACGTATTTGAAAGTTATGCGCAGAGCGATACAAATACATCACGGCTCTATGGGGGCACAGGTTTGGGCCTCGCTATTGTAAAACAGTTGGCAGAGCTGCAGGATGGTACAGTAAGTGTAAAAAGCGAAATAGGAAAAGGATCGACTTTTACAGTACATATACCATATGCCATAACGCAGACTGATGAAGGTGACATAGACAATACACAAGCCATGAAGCGTGAATATAAAGAACTGATGCAGGGGATAAAGGTACTTGTAGCAGAAGACAACCTCATCAACCAGAAAGTGGTACAGCACACACTTGCAAAGCAAAATGTAACAGTAGCACTAGCTGCAAATGGCCAGTTGGCTATAGACATGCTTAAGACAAATGTGTTTGATATAGTGCTGATGGACCTGCAGATGCCCGAACTGGACGGGTACAAAGCCACAGAATACATACGCCAGGTAATGAAAAGCAACATACCCATAGTAGCTATGACCGCAGATGCCTTAAAAGGTGAGTGCGACAAATGTTTTGAAGTAGGTATGAATGGTTACATTACAAAGCCATTTGAACCTAACGAGCTCTACGACAAAATACTGGACCTGGTACAGGTAGCACAGTAAACCCTTTATAAATATTTTACCCATGTAGGTATGGCATTTTGTCCTTACCATTCTGCTATTGTATGGCCTTTACTCATTGTCTTCTTAGTCGTGTTCAGGGGAGCTTTTAATTGCATAATTAAAATCACAATACATTTGCTGGTAAGATCTTGTAGGCTAATAAAAAAAGCATGGTATGGCGGTTGTTGTATTAGGGTATGTTTTTATTATGATGCCATGTATATTGAACTTGCAGAAAATATTTAAAATCGAAACCTTTGCCTCTTCAAAACTTGTAAACTACTCATGACAAATCCCTCATAAAAGAAACAAAAAATTGTTCTTATACCAATGTCAGGTAAAGCATCGTTAAAGTGAAATTAATAATAAGAAGCTGGCCGGTTTGCCTCCAGGTTTTTAAACCAGACAGGACAGGGTTAAATGGTTTTGGGCTGAAACCCTTTACCGTAAACCATTTTAACGCCATTAGCTGTTACAATTACCCTGTCCGGTACCGGACATACCGGACAGGGTAATGCGAAATACTACATCCCTTCCATCCCCCATTTCTTTTTGTACCTTTGCGCCGTTATGCAAATACAAGTACTAAAGTCAAAGATCCACCGTGTCAAAATAACGGAATCTAATCTCAATTATATTGGCAGTATAACCATAGATGAAAATCTTATGGAGGCCGCAAATATGATAGAAAATGAAAAGGTGCAGGTTTTAAATATTGACAACGGCGAAAGGCTGGAGACTTACATAATAAAGGGTACCCGTGGTTCGGGTATGATCTGCATGAATGGGCCGGCATCAAGGCGTGTATCTGTTGGAGATACTGTAATTGTAATATCGTATGCCACAATGGATTTTGAGAAGGCAAAAGAATATAAGCCGGTCATAATATTCCCGAAAGAAGACAATAGCTTGTAAGTGTTAACTTTCCGTTATGGAAGGTGAGGGTTAACTTTGAATTAGGATTTTTGATGCTTGGTATCTGCCACGCAATTGAAAAATAAATGATCTATAGATGAAAAAAATCCTGCTCACTCTTTTACAATATGTTATCTTCCTGGGGCTGGGAGTTGTCATCATCGTTTATATGTTTAACGAGCTGACCACACAGGATAAGGCAGAAATGTTTTCGTCTATCAAAAGTGTTCGGATCCCTCTGCTTTTCCTCATACTTGTGGTTGGTTTCTTCTCTCACTACTTTCGTGCCTTGCGCTGGAAGCTACTGCTGGAACCGCTGCGTATTTTTCCTTCTACCATAAACATCACCTTTGCCGTACTTATAGGTTATATAACCAACCTGGTACTGCCACGTGCAGGCGAAGTAGCCAAGTGTACCGTATTGGCCAGGTATGAAAAGGTACCGGCCGATAAAATGGTGGGCACCATACTTGCTGAAAGGGCATTTGACGTACTTTGCCTGGGTATCATTATTGCCCTTGCATTCATATTGCAAGGGCATGTGTTGGGCGGCTTTATTAATGAGCGCCTGGCCAATGCAAGCAGTAAGACAAAAGATGTGCTCATAGGCATTTTGGGGCTCATTGTACTTATTATTATTGCTGTTGTTATATACAGGAAAAATAAAGGGAATAAGGTAGGCGGCTTCATCAAAAACATGGGGCACGGAGTAAGATCCATCCTGCATATGAAAAAGAGATGGGAATTTATAGGTTACACCTTCCTCATCTGGATCATGTATATGCTGCAGATATACATTGGTTTTAAATGCCTACCCGCCACAGATCATCTCAGTATGCTGGTTGCCTTTGTAGTGCTTGTATTTGGCAGCTTTGGTATGATATTGACCCAGGGTGGAATAGGTGCATACCCCGCAGCAGTAGCAGGCATTTTGCTGGCCTACAATATAGACCATAATGTGGGCTTGGCATTTGGCTGGGTAGCATGGGCAGTGCAAACAGGCATTATTATTATATTGGGTATTTTATCCTTCATACTTTTACCCATCTATAACAGGAACAATTATGCAAAAAGCCCGCTGGATACAAGACAAGATACTAAGCCGGGAAGCGCTGGTATGTAGATGTAATGCATGGCGCACCAGAGGGCGCGGTATTGTGTTTACCAACGGGTGCTTTGATATATTGCATTATGGTCACCTCGACCTCCTGGCAAAAGCTGCAAGTTTTGGCCATATGCTGGTAGTAGGTGCTAATACAGATGCTTCGGTACGTGCACTCAAAGGCCCTGAAAGACCCATAAATCATGAAAACGACAGGGCATTTCAACTAGCTTCACTGCTATGTGTAGATGCTGTAACTCTCTTTGATGAGCCTACTCCTTTAGAGCTTATAGAGCTCATACTGCCCGATGTACTGGTAAAAGGTGGGGATTATAGCATAGACCGTATCGTTGGCTCAGATGTTGTAATAGGCAGAGGGGGCAGGGTAGAGATCATTCCATTTGTATCGGGCTATTCTACCACTTCATTAATTAATCGTATTAAGGAATTGTAAACAATGGACCTGTAGGAGCTTGTAAAGTGAACTCGCTCACCGGCCTTCTTTACATTTGTCTGCACTTTAAGTAAAAAACTGTGAAAACCATCACTAAACACACCATAGTAAGAGACCTTAGCTGGCTGGCATTTAATGCCAGGGTATTGCAGGAAGCTAAAGATCCGTCCAACCACATTTTCGACCGCTTTAAGTTTTTGGGTATATTCTCCAACAACCAGGATGAGTTTTTCCGTGTGCGTGTTGCTGCACTAAACAAGATGGTACTCCTGGGAAAAGCTGCGAAGATGCACCTAGAAGCTAACCCGGATAAGATATTACGTAAAATACAGCAGACTGTAGTAGTGCAGCAAACTGAATTTGATAAGGTATATGCCAACATCATAAAAGAGTTGGAGCATGATGGGGTACACATGAAAAATGAGACCCAACTCTCTGACAAACAAAAGATATTTGTCAACCAGTATTTTGAAGAAAAGGTACGTACAGAGATCGTACCTCTGATGATAGAATCGATACCGGTAATGCCGCTGCTGCGCGACAAATCTATATACCTGGCGTGTGTGCTGGGCGGCAAAAATGGTAAAGAAAAACTACAGCGTTATGCGCTTATAGAAATTCCGGGCAAAACATTGTCACGCTTCGTGATCTTGCCCTCAGAGCATGGCCATACTGATATAATACTGCTGGAAGACATTATACGTTACAATCTGCATGCATTGTTTGCCCCCTTTGGTTTCAGTGAGTTTTCAGGCTACATAATAAAGGTAACACGTGATGCTGAACTGGAAATAGATAATGATGTAAACACCAACATCATTCATGAATTGGAAAAAGGGATAAAGAATAGGAAGAAGGGGCGAGCTACACGCTTTATCTTCGATAGGGAGATAGACCAAACATTGCTGAAGTACCTGACCAAAAGATTGTCGCTTACCAAAAAAGATAACCTTATAGCCGGGGGCAGGATCCATAATTTTAAGGATTTTATGAATTTCCCTTCCAAGGTTTTTAAAGACCTGCAACCCCGCCAGCAGCCATTTGTGCATCCTTTACTCAAACAACCGGTACGTATTATGAACGTACTGGAAAAGCAGGATGTGATGCTGCATTTTCCATATCACTCTTTCGATTCTATAATAGATTTGTTACGCGAGGCCGCTATCGATCCGTTGGTGCAAAGCATACGCATCACATGCTATAGGCTGGCTAAGGATTCCAAAATAATAAATGCGCTTATAAATGCCGTGCGCAATGGCAAACAGGTAACTGCAGTTATAGAATTGCGTGCCCGCTTTGATGAAGAGGCCAATATGATGTGGAAGGAGCGGCTGGAAGAAGAAGGTGTGAAAGTCGTATTAGGCCATCCTGCACTAAAAGTACATGCAAAACTTTGTGTGATAAAGAAGAGAGAAGCTAACCGCACAAAACAATATGGTTTTGTATCTACCGGCAACCTCAATGAGAATACGGCCCGCTACTACGGCGATCACTGCCTGCTGACCACCAACCGCAATATAATGGCTGATGTGAACAGGATATTTGACTTTTTAGAAGATCCGGTACAGAAGTTGCCATTGCTCAAAAACTGCAAAACATTACCGGTATCGCCGATCAATATGAGGCGTACATTCATAAATCAGCTGAATAAAGAGATAAGGGCAGCCAAAAAGAAGAAACCCGCCAGCGCAACAATAAAGCTAAATAGCCTGGTAGATGAGATACTGATAGACAAGTTATATGAGGCAGCAGCAGCTGGGGTTGAGATAAACCTTATTATAAGAGGTATATGCTGTGCCTACACAGAGCAAAAAGTGTTTAAAGGGCATATGCACGCAATAAGCATTATAGATGAGTACCTGGAACATGCCCGTGTGTTTGTATTCCATAATGGTGGCAACCCGCAGGTGTTCATATCATCGGCAGATTGGATGGTGCGCAACCTCGATCATAGGGTAGAGGCTGCATGTCCTATTCTTGACCCATTGATAAAGCAGGAACTGATAGATATTTTGAATATTCAGCTTGCGGAAAACGTGAAAGGGCGTAAATTAGATAACGAACAGAAAAACGAGTATATAGCACGTAAAGAAGGGGAACCGATTAACAGATCGCAGTTGGCTACTTACAGCTACCTGCAAAACAAACAGAAAACAGATTGATACTTGCCGCAATTGATATAGGTAGTAACGCAGCCCGCCTACTGATAACAGAAACATCTGTTTATAAAGACGGTACTGTGGATTATACCAAGCTCAACCTGCTGCGCATACCGCTGAGGCTTGGGTTTGATGTGTTTGATAATGGCTTCATATCCGACGAGAAAAAGCGCCAGCTTATAGAAACATTGAAGGCCTATAAGCACCTGATGAACATCTACAAAGTGGAAGCCGTAAAAGCTTGTGCTACATCGGCCATGCGCGATGCCAGTAATGCCCCGCAGATACTGGCCGAAGTGAAGCAGGCAACCGGGCTGGATATACAGGTAATAAGTGGCCAGGAAGAGGCAAATATTATTTATGAAACCCATATTGCTGAAAATCTAAGCCTCAACAAAAGCTATCTGTATATCGATGTAGGAGGTGGAAGCACTGAAGTAACCTTGTTTTCTCAAAACCACACTATTTTTAAAGAATCGTTCAACATAGGGACTATACGCATGCTGCGTAATAAAGTGACCGATGAGCAGTGGGACCACATGAAGTGGTATATAAAAACCCATGTGCGCGACTATCAGCCTATAGAAGCCATAGGCACCGGGGGTAACATCAACAAAATATTCTCTATCAGCAAGCGTAAAGAGGGCAAACCCCTGCCGCTTGATCTGCTTAAAGACTATTACAAAGAACTCAGCTATACCAGCATAGAAGATCGCAAGCACCTATACCAGTTCAGGGACGACCGTGCAGATGTAATAGTACCTGCCTTGCAAGTGTTTATATCTGTAATGCGATGGGCAAATGCTGATGAGATATATGTGCCCAAAATAGGCCTGGCAGATGGCCTTATAAAGGTGTTGTATCAGGAGCGGCAGGCTAAAGCGTAGGCCGTACCCGTGTAATGTCTGAAGTTTAACATATTTCCAGCATTTTTTGCCTGCCCCGCCTATAAAGAAAACTGATGAAAGTCATTTTCTTATTTCGTAATTTATTAGGAGTTTTGTTGATTATAAGGAGCAAATGATAGTAAAACAGTTATATACCAATTGTCTCAGTGAGGCAGCCTACTTCATAGCAAGTAATGGCGAGGCAGCTATTATAGACCCCATAAGAGATGTGGACAGCTATATTAAGATGGCTGAAGAAGAAGGGGTGAAAATTAAATATATATTTGAAACGCATTTCCACGCCGATTTTGTAAGCGGGCATATAGAACTGTCTAAAAAAACAGGCGCACCAATAGTATTTGGTCCCGGAGCTGACACTAAGTTTAAAGTGCATAAAGCTACTGACGGCGAAATATTTGAAATAGGCAATCTGAAACTGAAAGCGATACACACACCAGGCCATACGCTGGAAAGCACCAGCTACCTGCTGTACGATGAGCAAGGTGAACCTTATTGCATATTTACCGGCGATACGTTGTTTGTAGGCGATGTAGGCAGGCCTGATTTGTTTAGCGGTAACATGAGTAAAGAACAGCTTGCAGGCATCATGTACGATACGCTGCAGGAAAAGATAAAGACATTACCCGATCATCTGATAGTTTATCCTGCTCATGGTCCGGGATCTGCCTGCGGTAAAAACCTGGGCCCCGAAACCTTTAGCACCATAGGTACTCAGAAGTTAACCAACTATGCATTGCAGGATATGAACAGGGAAACTTTTATAGTGAAAGTGACCTCAGGATTAGCTGACGCACCAGCATATTTTCCACTCAATGCCGGCATTAATAAAAAAGGTTACGATACTCTGGACGAAGTGATGGAGAAAGGTATGACGGCATTGAGTGTGGCAGATTTCAAACAAAAAATGAAAGACGGGGCACTGGTACTGGATACACGCAACTCCGATGTATTCACATCTGGTTTTGTACCGGAGTCTATAAGTATAGGGCTTGATGGGCGCTTTGCGGAATGGGCTGGCAGCTTATTGCCATTTAATGAGCCTATAATACTGGTAACAGACCCCGGCAAAGAAAAAGAAAGCATAACAAGGTTGGCACGTGTGGGCATTGACAATGTACAGGGATACCTGGAAGGTGGCTTTGAAGCTTGGCAGAACAGCGGAGAAACTGTAGATCTGATCATAGACATTGAGGCAGATGAACTGGCTATGGACATACCTTTTGACCAGAACCTGGAAGTGATAGATGTGCGTAAAGAAACTGAGTTTGAAAACGGACATGTAAAAGGTGCCACCAATGTACCATTGGATACCCTGATGGATCCCTTAAATGTGGCCATGATAGACAGTGATAATAACCTGTATGTACACTGTGCGGGTGGCTACAGGTCGGTAATAGCCGCATCTATTTTAAAGCGCCACGGTTACCATAATCTGCGCAATGTGCTGGGTGGCTTTGGTAAAATAAAAGAACAAAAAACAATACCTATAGTGATGCCTGACAAGGTAAAGCTGCAATAGGTACTGATGAATAAAAGTAAAAGGCCGGTACATACCGGCCTTTTACTTTTATATCTATATTCGTTTAATGCTGGCGCCAAGTGCATTAAGACGCTCATCAATACGTTCATATCCACGGTCTATCTGCATGATGTTCTGGATAGTGCTTTTGCCGGTAGCAGAAAGCGCTGCAATAAGCAAAGCTACCCCTGCCCTGATGTCGGGCGATACCATATTGATACCTCTTAATGGCATCTGTTTATCCAATCCTATTACTACCGCGCGGTGCGGATCGCAAAGTACTATCTGTGCACCCATTTCTATAAGTTTATCTACAAAGAAGAGGCGGCTTTCAAACATTTTTTGGTGCACCAATATGGTACCCTTAGCCTGTGTGGCTACTACCAGTATTATGCTTAAAAGGTCTGGCGTAAAGCCAGGCCATGGATGATCATAAATAGTGAGTACAGAGCCGTCTATAAATTTGTTGATCTTGTAATGATCTTGTGCCGGTATATAGATGTCATCACCTTTGATCTCCAGGATGATCCCTAGTTTCTCAAAAGTTTCAGGTATGATCCCTAATGATTGCACATTAGCATTCTTAATAGTGATCTCACTCTGGGTCATCGCAGCAAGGCCTATGAAAGAACCTACTTCTATCATATCAGCCAGCAGACGGTGTTCGCAGCCATATAATTGTTCCACTCCTATTATGGTAAGCAGATTAGAGCTGATGCCGCTGATGCGCGCACCCATGCTGTTGAGCATATGGCACAACTGCTGCACATAGGGTTCGCATGCGGCGTTGTATATGGTAGTTGTCCCTTCAGCCATCACAGCAGCCATTATTATATTGGCTGTGCCTGTCACAGATGGTTCGTCCAGCATAATGGTGGCACCTTTTAATCGCTCGTGGTTGTGGCTGGTAAGACTAAACTGTTGTTCATCCTGATCGTAAATAAAGTGCACACCAAGTTTTTCAAAACCACGTATATGGGTATCTAACCTGCGGCGACCTATTTTATCGCCGCCTGGCTGCGGTATATAAGCTTTGTGGTAACGTGCCAGCATAGGTCCTGCCAGCATAACCGTACCACGTAGTCGGCCCGATTTTTTCTTATAACTATGCGCTCTGAAGTACTCGGGGTCTATGTTATCTGCCTGTAGTTTTATTGTATTGGGTGAGGGGCGTTTTATTTTAACACCCATATCTTCAAACAACTCTATCAGCATGTTTACATCCACAATATCCGGCACGTTGTGCAGGGTTACCGGCTGGCTGGTGAGCAGTGCAGCACATAAAACCTGTAGCGCTTCATTTTTAGCGCCCTGTGGGGTGATCTCTCCCTTTAGCGGCTTGCCGCCATGTATTTCAAAGCTGTTCATCGGCGGGTGTGCTTATGACTTAGGTTTATTCTTGTTGAATTTACGGTTTTTATTAAAAGTATTATTACCGTAGCCTGTACCGGCACCAGAAGCATTGAGGGCATTGGCATTGTTCCCGCCCTGTGCATTACGCTGATTAGGGTTGCGGTTATCATTGCCCTTAAAATTGCGGTTGTTAGGGTTATTGCTGTTGGTATTGTTGTTGTTATTGCGTTGCTTGAAATTGTTGGGTCTGTTGTTGTCAAAATGTACGCGGTATCCACCGGTTTCATAAATGAGCTGCCCACCAGTAAGTTCACGCAGTTCGTTCTTGATCATATCATCGTGTACAGGTTCTTTATGCCAGTTTGTGTACGCCAGCTTCATATAGTAACCTACAGCCTGTGTAAAGCCACGCTTCTTTTCAGGGTCTTTTTCGGCAATAGCTTTCTGCATTAGGGCCTCCAGGTTCTTGCCCAAGTGGCGATGCGGTACCTGTTCTTGTGGGTAAGGCAATACTTCAGGTTTTTTAAATACAGATTCAGGTGTAGGCGGTGGGTAGGGAGATGCTACATCAAGCTTGAAATCTGTCATTTGGTACAGGTGGTCCCAAAGCTTGTGTTTATAGTCTTCTATAACCTTCAGGTGGGGGTTCAGCGTACCCATAAGTTCTATTACGGTTTCTGCATTGCGCAGGCGCTTTTCGGGGTCTTCAACAGTGAGGAGAAATTCCACCATTTTCTGCACGTTACGTCCATATTCAGGCATCAGCATCCTGCTGCGGCTGGTATTGTATTCTAATTCCATGATATTGGTATAATAATTTGTTTGGGATAAAAAACACCCGCTTTGTGTAATAAATCAATTACTGCTACTTAGTTGTAAAAGGTATGCCAAAGATTTGTTTTGAGCGGCAAAGTGTGCCGTACTGCGTTGGCGTAAAGAAAATACCCGGAAAGCAGTGTAAGCAAATATAATAAAAATCCGCAAATGCAATTAAAACAATCTTTTATCTTTTTTTACGCTGGCCAGGTAGGTGGTAAGGTCAGGGGATGGTTTTAACCACAATAGCATGCCCGCATAAATAACTGCTATAGTAAGCGAGCGGACTATGAGATCTGCATATTTATTCATAACGAATGGCAGGTATAGGCCCGCTATCAGTGCTGGCAATATGGCTACAAAGAGCATCAGTGTATGATAACTGAATGGCTGTATTTTTAGTTTTTTCCAAAGGAATACTAGTTTTAATATATTAAAAACGCCAAAGGCAATAGTAGCGCCCCACGCTGCCCCATACACGCTATAACGAGGGATAAGCAGGTAGTCGAAGACAAAGACAAGCCCCACGAGTAATATAGAAATGCGGAAGCTAAACTTGTAGTAACTGGAAATACTTATTACTTCATTATTAAGACCTGTTGCTACGTCAATTAGGCGTCCAATCATCAGTATCGAAAATATTTTTAGCAATTGTTCGTAGCCTATCCCCTTACCTAAGAACATGTCTATATTATGTAGATTACAAAAAAGAATGGTAATAACTCCAAGTGTTACCAGCAAAATATTAATGGCCGATCTTTTAAATAGGCTTTGTAGCTCATTGTGTGCATTGTTAATGTATGCTTTGTTAAGCATAGGGTATGTAGCAACTGCCATTGCTGAACTGGGTATGAGCATGAGGGAAATAAGGTAAAGTGCTATTTTATATACTGGTAGTGATTCCATCCCCGTTTTATCTTTTGCGCCAAGCATCAATACGTCGATGCTCCCAATAAGATATACAGAGGCAAAAAGAAGTACATGATACCACGAAAAATGAATCATCTGTCCATATTCTTTTTTTGTAAAAACACGCCATTTAAAGGAAATAATCCGACTTTCGGATTGCACCGTTATCAATAAAAGAACAGCTAAAGGAATTGCATAAACAAGCAGTAAACCAGTAACAAAAAAGGTGAAGTTGATGAGCTTAAGAAAAAGCAAGAGTATTAATGCTATGGTGCAAACCCGCAATACAACTTCACGCATGAAAGTAGAAAGTGCCGGCCGGGATTGAGATACAAAGAACAAGTCGAAGACTGTCATGTAGCTCCACAGTAAAACAGTAAAAGGTATCAGATTGTAAAAAGTAAGTAGATTTTCTCTATCAGCGTAGTTGTGAAAATTAATGATCTGTGTTTTAAATAAAAAAAATGGGATACACAGTAATCCGACTGTAATTAATGGCACAAATAACGCAAAAGTAAAAAGCACTGGTCTGCGTTCATCTGTAACAATATATTTTTGAATAAAGACCTGCAAAAGCGTACCCGTTCCAAATTGCACTAGCATTTGCAACATGGCGCACATCGCCAGTATATAGGTTATAAAACCAAAGTTGCGATTGACGAGCAGGTGTGTATAGGCAATGTTTATACCAGCACCCATCATTGCCCCAAGTGCAATTACTATGGTGGTTTTTACCGATTGACGAAAGACTATACCCATCTATATTATCTGAGAGATTTCGAATATTTTAAATAATAGCAGAATAGCATAAATACCTTTGAAAAAACTGGATTTTTAAGGATAGGCCTGGGGATATTTTTTTGAAAAGAAATAATATCTGCAATGAAGTCAGGTGCGTCAAGTCCCTGTGCATAAAGATTGAAGTCCTGTAAGGAATTAATTTTTAAATTTCTTACAAGCCTCCACCAGGCACTATAATCTGCAGTTCCGGAGATCATTTTTGCCCCATGCTTATGCCATAATATCATGGCTTCATGTATCTCTGTACTTTTGTTATTAAAATGAAGGTTTGTTACTTGGCTATCGTTATAACTGAAATAAACTAGTGGCTCATGTATGTAGTATCCCTCATGCTCGTGCAGTAGTGCGTTAATAAAGTAATCGATGTCAACCAACCATACCATACTTACATCATATTTTACCGGCACCGATTTATGGATCAATACTGTTGTAGGTGGCCCGACAACATTATCACCAAATAAAAGAAAAGGGTTTTTAATGCTATCCAGTACCTTAGCTTCTGACTCGTTTTTTGTAAATACTTTTTGTGTATTCTCGTTTCGTGCAAAGTAATTGCTCCATATAAATTTTATGTCTTTCTTAGTTGCTTCTGCAAACTTTGCAAGAGAATCATTGGTAGCGAACCAATCATCGTCGTGCATTATCTTTAACCATTCACTGCTGCCCAGTCCCAAGCATTGGTTCCAGTTTGCGGCAGCCCCAAGCTGCAACGGATTTTTATAATAGTGCAAGGTAAAACTGGAGGCAAAAGTTTTACAAAGATCAGCTACCTGCTCATCATCGCTGTCGTCTGTCACTACTACTTCAAAATTTTTATAGCTCTGAACTTCAATACTATTGAGCAGCCGAGTTAAATACAGCGTTCGTTTATAGGCCGGTATGCAAATGGAGATGAAGGGTTGAGGCATTGAATCCATTTAATTTTGAGCACTAAAAGGTTGTAATAAAAAGTCGCGGTATGACTTAATAAAATTGTTTCGGTCGAAATGTTGTTTTGCATAGTTGTATGCGTTAACAGACAACCGCTTGGTTTCTCCCATATTTGCTGCCATGTACTTTATTTTGTGCAGGCATTGTTTCACCAATAAATCTTCGTCAGTAATTTCAGTAATAAGTATTGAGTTTTCGTTATCCGCCAGGTGGGTTTTATTCCCTTCCAGTGCAGTTACAAGGGGGATACAACCATAAGCCATACCTTCCTTCACCAACATGGGAAAGCCTTCGAAAGCAGAAGTCATAACTATGGCGTGCGCCTGTTTGTATAATTCTATCATTTTACTCTTGTCGACCTGGCCATATAAGTTTGAATGTTGTTTTACCGTTTCTGAAAGTTCATCATCAACAGTGCCTGCAAAATTAAACTTTACCGGCAACTGTTCTTCAATACAAAGTTCTGCTACCTTATTTAATAAATGGATCCTTTTCTGGGGGCCACCACGACCTGCATAAAACAAATTAAGCGGCAAGGCTATTTCTTTGTTATTTGTTGACGGTATATTTACACCGGGTTCAATTACCCGTATACGGTTTTCGTAAGTAGCCGGCACGCCGTATTGTTGGTACTGGTTCTTTATATTTTGGGCGGTGGCGTAGTCTACACACAATCGCATATTCAGGTAGTTGTAGTTCCCCAGGCCAAAAAATTCCATGCCTTTTTTACCGTAAGTGAAGTTGTGCAGCAACTCTGTTTTTTTGATGTGCCTGCTTAAGAATGGAAGCATATCGTAGAAAAAGGTGCTATTAGAACTGAATACCTGTGCATCTTGGTGGCGATTGATATAGAATGCAAAATAATGCACGCTGAATATTCTGAATATGAGGTTGTCGCACCACAGGTGTATATCATTACAGGTAGTATGCGGGATGGCATAAAATTCATCTTTCAATAACATGTTTCGGGAAAAACGTGTAAAATAGACCTGTTTGTTTTGTTCTTTGATACTTTGCAAAATATCTACATGTACCCGTTGTGCACCCCCTAATTCATATCTGTCAAATAGAAAGAAATATCTGGTGTTTTTTTTCTTTTTCAGTATTACGATTGGATACAAAAATAAAACGGCCAAGGGATATGAGATCCATAAAGCACATGTAAATAGTTTTATTTTGGTTAATGTGTGCATGGTTGTTACAAATCTGATAGAAGAAGTTAAGCGACAGCAAAGGTGAAGTAAATCTGGTGGTACAAACGCGCATTATTTTTTTCTGGCAATCATCACATTGTTTAGATAATAATCGCTTCTCTTTATTTTTTTAGGTAAAACTCTGGCTAAAGCCAGTCCAATCAGTAAAAAGGGAGTAATGAAAATCGAAAAGAACAATACTTCAAGAATTTTAGGTTTATGGGGTATAAAATAATATGCATAGAGTATTATTCCCTGTAATATAGATTCAAAATAGCTCCCCGTTTTTTCATATTTTACTATCTCCATGCCATGTTTTTCCATTAAATGTCTTAATGCAAAAGATGTATATCTGACATAATCATAGGGCTGTTCGTGTTCCGGCCAAAAAAAAGGACAAGTGAACATAAAATATCCGCCAGGTTTTAGCACCCTGTTTATTTCTGCAAAGATCTCGTCGGGATTAAAAACGTGTTCTATGACTTCACTTGAGAAAACAGAGTCGAAATAATTATCATCGAAGGGAATATGTTTGCCGTCATAAAAAACATCTGCTGATAGCTGGTCGTTTTTTTTGCTCACTTCTGTTTCATAATCAAGCCCTATATATTTATCTGATTTAAATAAATTTACATAGGGTTTGCTGCCACAGCCAAAATCTAATGTTGTGCCTTTTATATAGTGGGCATTCCTTTTTATTGCTGACGATAAACGGGTTCGAATAATATAGAAGGGATTATAAAAAACACTATGCCATTTCGGCATAAATGCTTCTTTTACTTTATTGTCCATTTTGTGATTTTACAGTATACACAAACAAAAGTATAAATATTTGCTCTTCTGCAATGAACGAAAATAGTGTACAAATACTTTTTGCTTTATATTTACACGCATTTGAAATTATAGGAATTAGTTTTTTTGATTAATCTTTTAATGGGTAATGCTAAAATAAATTAAATAAATAATGTGGCAATATATGTAACATGTCGTATATTATTGCTATATAGATTAAATAAAAGTTTATGTTGTTGAATGCGATCAAAGGTTTTTTGAACAAAAAGCAAAAAAATGATGCTTATAAAAGAAGATATAAATCGACCGGATTAACTTGGTTGCGTATAAAATATTTAAAGCATGCAAACCATCATGAAATTAAATATCATAACCTATTAGGGAAACAAGTGGCCTACAAGAATGGCGGTGAACTTATGCACGGCCTTGTAGAAATATTTGCAGATGAAATTTACAAAATATCATTACCTGGAAATGCAACTATTATTGACTGTGGTGCAAATATTGGGTTAAGTGTTTTATATCTTAAACAAAATCATCCCGATGCAAAGGTTATAGCATTTGAACCTGACGCAATTAATTTTGAGCTTTTGCAGAAAAATGTAAAAACCTTTGGCTTGACAAATGTCGAATTAAGGAGAGAAGCCGTTTGGAATAAAAACGAAGTCCTACATTTCAATAATGCCGGTTCGCAAGCTAGTAGGATATCCGATCAAAATAACGATTCGGTAGAGGTAGAGGCAATAAGACTTAGAGATATAATAGATAAAAAGATTGATTTTCTTAAAATAGATATAGAAGGTGCAGAATATGACGTTTTAGTTGATATCGCTGATAAACTACACTTAGTTGAGTCGCTATTTGTGGAATACCACGGTAAATTTCATCAAAACAAAGAATTAATAGAATTGCTCTCTATCATAAATTCAAATGGGTTCATTTTTTATATGCAAGAGGCTGCGAAGGTTTATGATGCGCCGTTCTCGATAATTCAAAGACATCCGGATTATGATCTTCAGTTGAATATATTTTGTATGCGAAATGTTGTACAGAAGTAAAAGCGTTTCTGTCAGAAGTGAATATTTTGACATGCCAATATACATTTCCGCAATGTCAGCAGGTGTGTATTTGAAGAACATATCTACTTCAGAAACAGTGATTTTAATATTTATAATTGAGTAATATTTCTAATTGATAATAATAAGCCATGAAAAAACTATCTATCCTATTCTCTATTATTCTTTATTTTCCGTTATTAACATCTGCCCAAACTCTTATTGGTTCCTGGAACTTTAATGGTAATGCTAATGATGGCTCTGGGAATGGGTTGAACGGTACTGTGTATAATGCAACATTGACAGCCGGGCAGGCAGGAATACCTAATACTGCTTATAAATTTAATGGAAGTAGCGCGCATATTGATGTTCCCTATAATTCCTTATTGGACTTGACAACCTGGACAATACAAGTGATATTGAGGGTAGATGGATTTAATTCAAGTACGTGTCAAGCTGAGAACATTTTAACAAGGGGAACTCAATATACTAATGATATATATGAAATCGAATTTAATGATAATGCACATGATAATAGTTGCGCAATTTATAGTCCTAGCAATACTGAATTTACACCAGCTGCTGCAGGATCCCCAACAACGAACTGGCATGATGCAAATTATATACAATTGAATACCTGGTATTGCCATACTGTTACTTATGATGGAATATACCTTAAGACATTTATTAATGGAACTCTCGTAGATTCTGCAGCCTGGTCAAACCAATATAGTTATGGAAGTACACAGCCAGTATTAACAATTGGTTATTATCCTTTAGGTGGCGCTAATTACCCATATTGGTTCAACGGGGCTATCGATAACCTTACTATCTGGAGTGGAGCTTTTTCAAATGCTGCTGTGGCTGCCAGTTGCAATTCTAATACTTTTGCAATTGTACAGCCATTCACCGATACTTTAAAATGTGCTGGTGGCACCATATCTGTGCCATATACAGAGTCTGGAAGTTACAGCAGCACCAATACCTTTACGCTTCAGTTATCCAACGCTTCGGGTAGTTTTTCGAGTCCTGTAAATATCGGCAGTGTTACCTCTTCGGTTTCGGGTACCATTACGGGCACTATACCCTCCACTACGGTAGCAGGCACAGGTTACCGGGTGCGTATCATTTCCAGTTCCCCAGCCGATACCTCTGCCAATGATGGGGTGAACATCCACATCAGTACATTGGCCCCTTCCACATTTACCAATAACTTACCGGTATGTGTGGGTGATACCATAAAGCTCACAGCCAGCAATGTCAACACCAGCAACAGCATTATCTACCAGTGGACAGACCCTAATAATACGGTGACGACATCCCAGAACCGCATTATCCCCAATGCAACGAGTGCAAATGCGGGCAACTATGCAGTGTCTATTACCAATGGAGGCTGTGTGCAGCACGATACATTGACCGCAGTAGTATATGCGCGTCCCAACCCGCTGACGACCTCCAGCAACAGCCCTGTGTGTTCAGGCACCTATATAGGTTTATCAACAGCGACCACCACTACCGGTGTTACTTATAGCTGGAGTGGCCCTAATGGCTTTAGCTCAACGCTGCCCACCCCAGTGATCAATAATGTACCCCTGTCGGACAGCGGGCGGTACTACGTTTCAGTTACAGCCAATGGGTGCAGTACCCATGACAGCACCTATGTAGTGATCACACCCAGCCCTACGGTCACTACCAGCTA